>ENA-ORCR01000052-ORCR01000052.1-marine-metagenome-genome-assembly--contig:-NODE-52-length-146457-cov-8.761812_pt1 | contig 146457 bp, 151 predicted proteins | sample MGYA00237782_ERZ508514 | MGnify/ENA primary metagenome ERZ508514 (study PRJEB26185, sample SAMN06268960) | marine metagenome | isolation source: Eden Landing Ponds, San Francisco, CA, USA | place...
GCCGTCGCCTCCCAGATCATCCCGTCGAGGTGGACGGGCATCTCGGGGATGTCGCCGCTCCGCATCGCCTCCTCGAGGACGAGCATCATCTCCTGAGAGCGCCCGACGGCGAACGCCGGGATCAGCACTTTCCCGCCCTTCTCGTAGGTGTCCTTGATGACCTTCTTGAGGTTACGCTCGGCGTCGTCCTGGTCGGTCTGGTAGTCGTTGCGACCGCCGTAGGTCGACTCGAGGACGAGCGTCTCGACGCGCGGGAAGTCGTTGACTGCGCCGTTGAACAGGCGCGTGTCGTCGTAGTGGATGTCGCCCGAGAACGCGACGTTGTAGAGGCCGTCACCGATGTGGAAGTGACAGACCGCCGAACCCAGAATGTGACCCGCGTTGTGCAGCGTGAGCTTGACGTCCGGCGCGATGTCGGTGACGTCGCCGTACTCCAGCGGGATGGTGTGCTTGATCGTCTCGCGGACCATCTCGGAGTCGTACGGCGGCGCGCGGCCCTCCTTGGCGGCGACGTCGAGGTAGTCCAGCTGAAGCAGGCCCATCAGGTCGCGGGTCGGCTCGGTCGTGTAGACGGGGCCGTCGTAGCCGTACTTAAAGAGGAGCGGGAGCAGCGCGGAGTGGTCGAGGTGGGCGTGGGTCAGGACGACCGCGTCGAGGTTCGACGCGCCGGCGCCCAGCGCCTCGGGCACCTGCAGGTACGGCACCTCGCCTTCGGCGCCGGGCTTGTCGCCGCAGTCGATGAGGATGCGCGTCTCGGGCGTCGAGAGGATGAAGGCGGCGCGACCGACCTCGCGACAGCACCCGAGCGTCGTGATGCGGACGTACTCCTCGTCGGACATCTCCTCGCGGTGGATCTGCCGGCCGACGCGTTCGAGGACGTCGCGGCGCTCGTCGCGCTCCTGCTTGAGGAAGTTCCGGACGTTCGAGACCGTCGAGGACTCGATCGGCGGCGTCCGGACGACCTCGGGCGTCCAGCCGACCTCCGTGGTGATCTCCCGGAGCGTCGAGCCGTGGCGGCCGATCACCATGCCGGGTTTCTCGGCTTCGATGACGACTTCGCCGGTGTCCTTGTGGAAATCCAGGTCGGAAACGCCGGCGTCGTCGGGGATCACCGAGAGGATCTGTTCGCGGGCCTCGCGAGGCTCGGACAGCACGTCCGGATCCGGGCGGACCGTGATGCGCTTGCGGAGCTTGCTCGCGAGCTGGCGAATCAGGTCGCCCTGCTGGGCGAACTCCTTGGGGTCGCGCGTATAGACGACCAGCTCGGGGCCCTCGTATTTCACCTCCGAAACCGAGATATCGCTTGGCAGTTCGCTTTTGATCTCTGTACGCAACTCGTCGAGTTGTTGGTCAACGGAACTCATAGGTCATAGCGTCGCGGTAGCGTGGTGTCCCCCCGTCGGATGGCACGGGCGACCGCCGGGCGGTCCCTCGGAAGCGGCGTCGAAGCGACGATACCGAAACTGGCGAGACGGCGACAGCGACCGCACGACAAGTCCGCCGTACGATATCCGAGTGCCAGAGGGTACGCATACTGATCCTTCGGTATCAGGGTTCATCTCGCTTCGACCGGGAAATGGTCCAGGTCCGTGCGGGAGGATTCCAGGGAGAACCCGCTTGTTCGTCCGTATTAACTCCGCGTTATAAAAGTCTTCCCAATAACGGGTAAGGGAACGGGCACGTATCGCTCCGTATGCACGTTTCGCGCGCGACCGTCGAACGGGAGTACGAGTGGGTCAGGAATCGCGAGGCGGCCGTCGATCTCCTCAACGACGTCCGCGCCGACCTCGCGGCGGCGTTCGACACCGACGTCGACGGCGTCACCGCCGAGCAGTACCGCGCCGAGGTCGACGCCGTGTTCGCCGACGGCGACCTCGCGGTCAACGTCGCCGCGCTCGTCGCGCTCCTGCGCGATCTCGACGTCGAGGACGATTATCCGGGGTTCGTCGTCGACGAGTTGCTCGGCAGACAGCTTGCGGCCGCGATCGCCGGCACTCAGCCGTTCGGCCTGCTCGGAGAGGCGACGTTCCACTACGCCGACGTCACCCACCACCCCGAGGCGGGCGGCGCCGGCGCCGACGATCTGGACGCGGCGCTCGCGGCGGGGTTCCAGACGCGCCTGCCCGGCTGGAACTGGACCGAGGGAGAGAGCCCGTTCGCGGTCGACGCCGCCGTTCGGCGCGCCGATCGGTGATTTTTGCGACTGAAGGCCGCTCCCCGACGCGGAACTGCGGCGTCAAGACGCCGTAGCGTAACTGGCAGTGTCTCAACGACCGTACGGCAGACTCATCCGTACGTCGTCCCGAGGTGGTCGTCGATCTCGGCGACGAGCTCGTCGTCGTACGTCCAGAAGCCGAAGTACTGATCCGGTTCACGTTCCTCCGCGATCAGCGCACACGAGTTCGATTCGCGGTCCGCGGCGCCGGCTCGCTCGGCGCCGGTGTCCCGGAACGCGACGAACCAGACCAGTCCAACATCGGTATCGTCGACCGTTTGGTGTAGTCGGACGCCTTCGACCGCCGGCGGCGTCCAGTCGGGCCGTCCGTACACGTGGACGTCCAGATCGGTTTCGGATCCGAGACGTTTGTACACCGGCAGCTGGGCCCGGTAGGCCGACAGCGACTGGAAGCCCGCCCGAAGCCGTCCTTCGCCGGTGCGCCAGGCCCGGTCCTCGATCTCGCGGGTCGTCGCAAGCAGTTCGCGCCGCGAGTCCGTGCTGAACGCCGTCTCCCGAAACAGCGACAGGAACTGGCGGTACGCGGGGCTCTCGCCGCTGTCGGCCCACGGTGGAGCGACCGTCGCCCGGTCGGCCTCCCGGAGCACGTCGAGGGGGATCGATCCCAGCGCCGCGCCGTTTTGCTGGACCAGGACGAACCCATCGTCGGCGACCGCGGGTAGCGGCTCGTGCGATATTTCGACGTTGCGGGTCGAAAACTGGCCGAGCAACTCCTCGTGAGGTTCGGACGCGAAGACGGTGATCGTCGTCGCCGTTCGGTCGATGTCAGCGACGAGCTCCCGGAGCGAGTCCACTCGGCCCGGCACCCTGAACGGCGGGATCTCGTCCGGAAGTCGGTCCGACGCGGACGACTCGCGGTCCGTCGGCGTTTCGAGGTCGATCGTTTTGTCGAGCAGATCCGCGATCGGTCCCGGAAGCGGTCGGGCGGTCGCGTAGTTCGTCTCGGCGTCGTAGGTGAGCAGGCCGGCGTCGTCGAGCGTCGGCAGGTGGCTGTGATGGAGTTCGAGTTCGAGTCGGTCGTGATCCGCGCTGGTCGTCAATCCCGCGTCGCTCCGGGCGCCGATCCAGCCCGAGACGACCCGCGCCAGCGTCGTCAGGTCCGCGCCGTCGCGCTCCCGGAGGTAGTAGAGTACGTACCGACGTCGAACGTCGGTCAGCGCGGAAATCGCCGCCTCCGGAACGTCCGCGAGCGGGTCGTCCGCGCCCGACTGACGGTCCTCCTCGTCGACGCCCATGTTACGTGACCACACGATTTCCGGACGGTTGACTCTTTCGACGATCCGAGGGATCGACCGGCGGTCGCGCCGGGTCGAATCGCGAGGGCCGAGTCGAGCCGCGCGGACCGGCAGCGGCGTCCGACCGTATCGGTTCGTCTATTACCCCCGACGGATTCGTGTGGAACAAGGGATAGCATGAGCGAGCAAGAACTCGGCATCACGGAGAGCAAGGAGTACGCGACGGGCGACTGGTACGCGGAGGTCGTACAGAAGGCGGGACTGGCAGACTACGCGCCGATGGGCGGCTTCATCGTCACCAAGCCCCGGGGGTACGCCCTCTGGGAGGCGCTCCAGGAGAACCTCGACGGCTGGTTCAAGGACACCGGCGTCGACAACGCCTACTTCCCGATGTTCATCCCCGAGAGCTTCCTCGAACGGGAGAAAGACATCGTCGAAGGGTTCGACCCCGAGGTGGCGTGGGTCACGCAGGGCGGCCACGAGGAATTAGAAGAGCGACTGGCCGTGCGCCCGACCAGCGAGAGCATCATCGCGCCGTTCATGGCCGACTGGGTGCGCAGCCACCGCGACTTGCCGATGCGACTCAACCAGTGGTGTAGCGTCGTCCGGTGGGAGGCCACCGAGACGAAGCCGTTCTTCCGCACCAAGGAGTTCCTCTGGCAGGAGGGCCACACCGCCCACGCCAGCGAGGACGGGGCCTGGGACGAGACGATGCTCCGGCTCGACCAGTACGAGCGCCTGTTCGAGGACGTGCTGGCGATTCCGGTCATGCGCGGCCGGAAGCCGCCCCATGACAAGTTCCCCGGCGCCCACACCACCACGACCGTCGAAGCGCTGATGCCCGACGGCAAGTCGGTCCAGAGCGCGACCAGCCACTATCTGGGCACGAGCTTCGCCGAGGCGTTCGACATCACCTACACCGACGAGGACGAGGACGAGGAAGTCGCCCACACCACCTCGTGGGGCCTGTCCTGGCGCGCGCTCGGCGCGCTGATCATGACCCACAGCGACGAGCAGGGGCTCGTCGTCCCCCCGACCGTCGCGCCCACGCAGGTCGCGATCGTCCCGATCTGGCAGGAAGACACCAAAGACGAGGTGCTGGAGTATTCCGAAGATATCGCCGAGGAGCTCGAAGAGGCCGGCGTCAGCGTCGAGCTTGACGACCGTGACGAGCGCAACCCCGGGTTCAAGTTCAACGAGCACGAGCTCAACGGCGTCCCCGTCCGGTTCGAGATCGGCCCCAACGAGGTCGACGACGGGGAGATTACGGTCGTCCACCGCCCCGACGGCGAGTCGATCGTCGAGGATCGCGAGGAGATCGCCGAGACGGTCGAGGACCACTTCGACGACGTCTACGACAAGCTCTACGAGGCCGCCGAGGAGAACCTCGAAGAGAACGTGCGCGAGGCCGACAGCGCCGAGGAGATCCTCGGGACGATCGGCCAGCACCGCGGCTACGTCAAGGCGCCGTGGTGCGGCGACGAGGCCTGCGAGACCGCGATCAAGGAGAAGATCGCCGCCGAGATCGTGATGTGCCCGCTCGATCGGGACGTCGAGCCCGAATCCGACGAGTGTGCGATCTGCGGTGACGGCGCCGACGAGGTCGCGTACTTCGCCAAGTCGTACTGACGCGGCCGGTTCCAACCTACTTTTCGACGGTTTCCGCCGGATCGGCGACCGACTTCGACTCGGGGTCGACGCCGACCCGATCGCACAGATCCGCCATCAGACACTCGTCTAGTCCATCGAGACACGCGGGCTTGCGCGCCGAACAGTACTCGCGCCCGAACTGGATGCTCGCGGTGTGGCCGAAGCCGCACTTCTCGGGCGACACGTCGCGCTCGATCGCTTCCCGGACGCCCTCGTGGTCGGCATCCGGCGGCGCGACGCCGAGGCGGCGGTAGATCCGGTGGACGTGCGTGTCGACCGGAAACACGCCCTCGCGCCCGCCCGCGAACAGCAACACGCAGTCGGCCGTCTTCGGCCCGACGCCGCCGAACTCCAGCAGCGCGTCGCGGACGGTCGCGGGCTCGTCCTCCCGGACGAAGGCGTCGAACGACGCAGTCGAACCGTACTCGTCGAGCACGCGCTCGGAGACGGTCTGGATCACCTCCGACTTCCGGTTGTACAGCCCGGCCGGCCGGATCGTCTCGGCGAGTTCCTCGCGGTCGGCCGCCGCGAGCGCAGCGGCGAGGTCGGCGTCCGGCGTCGGCTCGGCGTCCTCGCCGGTTTCGAAGGGAGAATCGTCGCCCTCGTCGGGCGCGTACCACTCCATCAGCGCGTCGTGGGCGGGCTGGCTCGCCACGTCGCTCGTGTTCTGGCTCAGGATCGTCCGAACGAGACACTCGAAGGCGTCCCGTCCGCCGTAGGCTTTCTGCCAGTACAGTTCGCCGAGCCTGTCGACGACGGCTTCGGCGCGCGTGGCCGCCTCGTCCGGCTCGAACGTCGCCGCCGTACCCCCGCCGGCCGCGCCGCCGCTGATGTTCTCGGCGGGCTCGGGATCGTCTGCCATGCGCGGGCGTTGGTCCGACAGCCACTTGAGGGCCCCGCTCAGCGATCGGCCCAGACGGCCTGAATCGGCCGTAGCTGTCCGGAATTCGACGCTCCGCGTTTCCAAACCGTTTATACACCCGCGGATATTACACCGCGGGTATGGCGAAAGAGCAGAAGGAAGTGCGAGACCTTCAGGAAGGCAACTACGTGATGATGGACGAGGAACCGTGCAAGATCACCGCCTACAGCACGGCCAAGCCGGGCAAGCACGGCAGCGCCAAGGCCCGCATCGAGGGCAAGGGCGTCTTCGACGACCAGAAGCGCAGCCTCTCCCAGCCCGTGGACGCGAAGATCTGGGTCCCGATCATCAACCGCAAGCAGGGCCAGGTCGTCAGCGTCGAGAGCGCCGACGTCGCGCAGGTCATGGATCTGGAAACGTACGAGACGATCTCGATCAAGACGCCCGGCGACGTCGACCTTTCGCCCGACGACGACATCGAGTACCTCGAGATGGAAGAGCAGCGCAAGATCCTGCAGGACTGATGTTTCCCGGTGCCGGCGCCGCTCGCGACGACGCGAACTACGTCGTCGTCGGGGCGCCGCTGGACGTCTCGACGACGTTCCAGCCTGGCACCAGGTTCGGCCCGGACCGCATCCGCCGGTTCGCCCGGACCTTCGACGACTACGATCGACGGACGGACGCGCACTTCTCTGACCTCTTCGTGCACGATCAGGGCGACGTCCGCGCGTGGGACGACGCCGCCGAGTATCTCGACTATCTGGAGGGCGTCGTCACCGACGTCGTCTGGGACGACGCCGTCCCGCTCGTGCTCGGCGGCGAGCACACCGTCTCGATCGCCGGGGTCCGAGCTGTCGATCCGGACGCGTTCGTCTGTCTGGACGCCCACCTCGACCTCCGCGAGGCGTACGACGGCAACGAACTGAGCCACGCGACCGTCACCCGCCACGCGCTCGACGGCGTCGACGAGGCGTTCGTGCTGGGCGCGCGAACGGGGAGCAAGGCCGAGTGGGACCGGGCCGATCGCGACGACGTGACGGTCGTTCCGCCGGAGGACGTTGGCGAGTGGTCGCCGCCGGAACGCCTGCGCGAGCAATCGGTGTATCTCAGCGTCGACGTCGACGCCGCCGATCCGTCGGTCGCCCCCGGAACGGGCACGACCGAGCCGTTCGGATTAGAGGGCCGCGAGATGCGCGACGTGGTCCGGGCGGTCGCGCCGCTCGCCGACGGGCTCGACGTCGTCGAGGTGAACGACCGCGACGACGGCCAGGCCGCGACGCTGGCCGGGAAGTTGCTCCGCGAGTTCGTGTTCTCGCGCGCGGCCGACGCGTAGTCCCAACGTAGCGTGGGTTAACGGCTTTTGGTCGGACTGGGGTATCCGACCCTATGGAGAACACTTCGACGGAGACACGGGCTAGAACCGGCGCCAAAGCACGGCCCGTCGTCGCGGCCGGCGTCGCGCTGGGCCTGGGGTTCGGCGGCTTCTTCGACGGCATCGTCTTCCACCAGCTGCTCCAGTGGCACCACCTGCTGAGCCACCACTCGAACCCTGCGATCGCCGGCGATCTGCGGCTGAACGTGTTCGCCGACGGGCTCTTTCACGTCCTCGCGTACCTCGCGACGGCGGTCGGGCTGGCGCTGCTCGTCCGCGCGGCGCGGCGGCCGGACGCCGTCGTGACGTGGCGCCTGCTGGGCGGGGCGCTGATCGCGGGCTGGGGACTCTTTAATCTCCTCGAAGGGCTGATCAACCACCAGCTGCTCGGCATCCACCACGTCAACCCCGCCGGCCCCGGGCCGACGCTGCTGTGGGATCTCGCGTTTCTGGCCTGGGGGGCGGCGTTCCTGCTCGGGGGCGCCCTGATCGTCAGCCGGAGTCCGGCCGCGGGAACGGCGTCGAGCGGTCGGCCGACGCCCGAATAGGGACGACGAACCGCAACGCACAATCGGAAGGTGGTTGAAACGTCGGGCATGGAACTCTCGGAACTCGTCGAGCGGTACGACGACCGCCTCGACACCGACGCCTACGCGGACGTCGACGCCAGCGCGAACGGGTTGCAGGTCGGCCCCGAAGCGGCCGACGTCGAGCACGTCGCCTTTGCCGTCGACGCCGGTCGCGCGACGATCGAGGACGCCGTCGACGCCGGGGCGGACGCGCTGGTCGTCCACCACGGCCTCTCGTGGGGCGGGATCGAGCGCGTAACGGGAACGGACTACCAGCGGATCGCGCCGCTGGTCGAGAACGACCTCGCGCTGTACGTCTCGCACCTGCCGCTCGACGGCCAGCAGGAACTCGGCAACGCGGCGGGGATCGCCGATCTGCTCGGACTGGTGGATCGCGAGCCGTTCGGTACCGTCGGCGGGGAGTACATCGGCCAGCGCGGCCGGGTCGACGAGCCGTTCGAGCCCGACGAACTGACGACCGGACTGCTCTCGCAGCTGGACACCGACGGCGAGGACGTCCGCGCGATGACGTTCGGCCCCGACGAGATCGAGGACATCGCGATCGTCACCGGCAGCGGCGTCGACTGGCTGGAGGACGCCGCCGCCGCCGGCGCGGACGCGCTGATCACCGGCGAAGGGAAGCAGAAGGCGTACCACCTCGCCAGGGAGCTGGAGATCAACGTGTTCCTGGCGGGCCACTACGCGACCGAGACGTTCGGCGTCCAGTCGCTGCGGGAACTGGCCGACGAGTGGGGGCTGGAGACGACGTTCATCGACCATCCGACTGGGCTCTGAGGAAAGTTACGGCTGGGTGGGTGCGAGCAGGCGACGCGTCCGACCGGGGGATCGACGTGGCATCGACCAGCCCCGCCGCGACGGGTGCGTCGCACACCGGCCTACTCCTGCGTCGCGGCTAGCGTGTGGCGGATGTCGGCTCTGGTCCTGCTATCGTAAATAAACCTGTAGAGCAGCGGACGGTGATCAAGACAACAGCAGGTCTACCGCCTCGAAAGCCCCCGACTTCTGGACGAAGGCAGGCAATGCAAGCACCGCAGGCCAAAGGCCGAGGAGCACAGCGAGTCTCCCGAGTCCAGAAGTCGGCCCGGACGAAGCAAGCACTGCAGCCGCCGAAGGCGGCGAGGAGCGTGGTTCGAAAGACGCCTCCGGCGTCTTTCGTCATCACGAAAGAGCGCAAAGCGCTCTTTCGAACGACAACGAGTCCCGGTCGGTCGAACGTCCGGGGGCTTTCGGGGCGGTGGCAAAGACGAGACTGAGTTCTCCGGAGCCGAGACTCCAGTACACCAACCCACCAACTCATCCCAGGACCGTCGCGTTCAAATCGCTCGCACCGCGAGAGAGTGGTATGACCGACGAGGATCACGACGAGCACGCCGAGGAGCACGAACAGCCGCCCCGCGAGGAGTTCGGCCACGATCCGATCGGGCACGCCGACGTGCGCGGCGGGATGTCGGTCGGCGAGCTCGTAGAGCAGTACGGCGAGGCCGGCATCGGCGCCGACGACCTCAACCGGGCCGTCGACATCTACGCCGAGATGCTCGGCGACGACGACGTGACGAACTTCTTCGGGCTGGCGGGCGCGATGGTGCCGACCGGGATGCGCAAGATCGTCGCCGACCTGATCCGGGACGGGCACATCGACGTGCTGGTGACGACCGGCGCGAACCTCACCCACGACGCGATCGAGGCGATCGGCGGGAAGCACCACCACGGGCGCACCCACGGCGAGGGGACGATGCGCGAGCACGACGAGCAACTGCGCGACGAAGGCGTCGACCGCATCTACAACGTCTACCTGCCACAGGAACACTTCGCGCTGTTCGAGGACCACCTGCGCTCGGAGGTGTTTTCCGAGGTCGAGGAGACCGTCAGCATCCAGCGGCTGACCGAGGAGCTCGGCCGGGCGAACGCCGAGGTCAACGAGCGCGAAGGGATCGACGAGGGCGCCGGCGTCGCCGCCGCGGCCTACGAGAACGACGTGCCGATCTACTGTCCGGCGATCCAGGACTCCGTGCTGGGACTGCAGGCGTGGATGTACTCCCAGACGACCGACTTCGCGCTCGACGCGCTGGCCGACATGACGCCGCTGACCGATCGGGCGTTCGAGGCCGAGAAATCCGGCGCGATGGTGGTCGGCGGCGGCGTCCCGAAGAACTTCGTGCTCCAGACGATGCTGGTCGCGCCCGACTCGTACGACTACGCCGTCCAGCTGACGATGGACGACGAGCAGACCGGCGGGCTCTCCGGCGCGACCCTCGAAGAGGCCCGCTCGTGGGGCAAGATCGAGAAGGCCGGCCGAAACGCCAGCGTCTACGCCGACGCGACGATCACGCTGCCGCTGGTCGTCGCCGCGGCGCGCGAGCGGATCGGGGAGTAATTCGCACGAGCGGATCGCGACGGAGACGAGCCAAACTACCTCGCCCGCGAGCCTAAACCGTTCGAGGGCCTACGACGGGTATGAGTCACCGAGAGACGGTCGAGGACGTCGAGGAAGAACTCGAGGAGGCGATCGTGGGGGGAACGGAGGGCGCGCTCGCGCGCATCGACGCCGTCGGCACGCTGCTCGACGACGCGTTCCGGATCCCCGGAACTGACATCAGGTTCGGTCTCGACCCGGTTGTCGGCGTCCTGCCGATCGCCGGGGACTGGGCGACGGCGGTCGTCTCGACGTACATCGTCGCGGAGGCGGTCAACCTCGGCGTCCCGAAGGGGGTGATCGGGCGGATGCTGTTCAACATCGGGCTCGACGCCACGATCGGGATGCTCCCGATCCTCGGGACCCTGTTCGACACCGCGTGGAAGGCGAACCGCAGGAACGTCAAGCTGGTCGAGGAGCACGTCGACGCCGACGCCTAAGCCCTCGCAGCGGCGTCACTCTACGGACAGGGACAGCGTCGCCTCGGCACCGTCGGCCAGCGCGGCGACGATCTCGCGGTCGACGCCGAGCGCCGGGCTGTCGGCGTCGACCATGACGGTGCGCTCGTCGACGTGATCGCTCGTGCGGCCGACGGCGCTGCGCTCGCTCTCGAAGGAGAGATCGGGGTGGCCGCTGCCGGTGATCGTCTCGACGCGGGACCCGTCGGCGCTCTCGACGACCAGCTCGGCGGTGATGGTGGCCTCGCGGTCCTGGCACGCTTCTACGAACTCGGGATCGAAGTCGGCGGGCGCGCGGTCGGCCTCGATCGCGAGGATGCAGTCGCCCGCCGGGGTCAGGTAGTCGTCGGTCGTCACCTCGAACGTGCTCGTGTGCTCCGCGAGGACGTTCGGGTGACCCGTCGCTCGGATCACTTCTTGCATGGGCGGCGATTCTCGGTCGGGCGACTTGAGCGCACGCATCTCCGGCCGCGATCGAGGGGCGGAGTTGGGCTGCCGCCGCGAGCCTACTGGTTCTGGACGACCGTGATCGTGACGGCGCCGCAGTCGCACTCGTAGGCGCGGCGGGTGCCGTGCTCGGTCTCCATCGCGAGCATCAGGTGGTCGTCGTCGAGCCGCCGGTCGCACCCCTCCCCCTCGCACGTGCTTGTGAGCCGTTCGAGCATACTTCGAGGTGCGCCCGAGAACACCCTTAAACTGCGCCTCCCCCGGAGTGAAAGTGAAAGTAGTCGGATCGACGCCGCGTCGCGCCGACGGCCGGCGATCCCGGGACTGTCGAGAGTAAGACCTATTTCGGTCCCGTGCGGTGGAGTGGGTAGTGATGCTGGGCCAGTGGCTGGGGGCCGCGGTCGAACCGAGCGAGGACGACGCGCCGCCGGCAGTCGAGGATCCCCAACCCGTCGAGGTTCCCGGGCGGGCGGACGCGCTGGCGGGAGCCGACGCCGTCGCCTACCGGACGACGTTTCCCGATCCGCGCGAGAGCGAAGCGACCCGCGCGACGCTCGTCCTCGAAGGGCTGTACGGGCGGGCGAGCGTCTGGCACGACGGCGAGTTGCTCGGCGAACACGACGCGTACTTCGAACCCGCGCGATTCGAGTTCGAACCCTCGGCGGACAACGAGGTGATCGTCGAGTGTCGGCGGCCGACCGACGGCTTCGGCGGCGTCCACGAGACCGACCTGCTGCCCGAGACCGGTCGAGTCCCGGGGATCTGGTGGGACGCGCGGATCGAGACCCACGGTCCGGTCGCGCTCGTCGACCTCTCGGTGACGCCGACGCTCGGCGAGGACCGAGCGACGATCGAAGCCGAACTGACGGTCGACGCCGCCGAAGCGGTCGACGAGCGCGCGACGCTGTCGCTCCGCCCCGAAGGGTTCCGCGGCGGCGCCGCGATGGAACGGGCGCGCGTGCAAGCCGCAGCCGGCGAGCGCGTGACGGTGACCAGGGAGATCGAGGTCCGGGATCCGCAGTTCTGGTGGCCCCGAGACCTGGGCTCACAGCACCGTTACGAGGTGACCGCGAAACTGGACGGCGCCGAGCGCTCGGCGACGACCGGCTTCTGCACCGTCGCGCTCGACGACGACGGGCTGGTGGTCAACGGCCAGCGAGCGCGGGCGCGCGGCATCAACGTCCTCCCGAGCGACGACCCCGAAGCAGACGTCGCGGCCGTCGCCGATGCGAACGCAAATCTCGTTCGCGCACACGCGCACGTCCCCTCGCCGTCGTTCCGCGAGGCCTGCGACGAGGCCGGACTGCTGGTCTGGCAGGACCTGCCCCTGACCGGCGACGTCGACGTCGATCCCGAGCGGGGCGCCGAGCTGGCCGACGCCCTCGTCGGAGCCTGCCGATCGAGTCCGTGCGTGGCGATCTACGGCGTCCGGGACGATCCGGAAGCCCCCTTCGACCAGCCCCTCGGAAGCGGGAGGATCGCCCGTTCGCGGCTGCGCTGGCGCGCCTGGCGGACCAGCTACGATCGCTCGGTCGACGACGAGATCGCCGCGTCGTTCGACACGGATCGCCCGGTCGTGCCCGTCACCGGCCCGCCGGGCACCGGCGCCGACGCCGCGACCCTGTACCCCGGGTGGGACTACGGCCGCGCCGACGACGTCGATCGGCTGCTGGATCGGTACCCCGGACTCGGCGACGTGGTCGCCGAGTTCGGCGCCGGATCGGTGCTCGACCGCGACGACGTGGAGCCGACAGCCGAGCTCGCAGAGCGGCTGGACGCCGACGATCCAGCGGCGACCCAGCGCGAACAGGCCCGGACGCTCAAACGCGTCGGCGAGGGGCTGCGGCGTCGGGACGCCGACGTGCTCGCGGCGTTCGCGCTGCGGGACGTCCGACCCGCGGGCGGGATGGGCGTCCTCGACGCCGGCGGCCACGAGAAGCCGGCCTACGGTGCGCTCGCGGACGCCTACGAACCGGTGCAGGCGGTGCTCGACGCCGCGCCGAGCCCGGGCGCCGTCGGCGTCTCGGTGGTCAACGACGCCGCAGAACCGGTCGAGGCGACCGTCGAGTGGACCGCGGGCGACCGCAGCGGCTCGTTCGAAGTGACGGTCGAGCCGCTCGCCAGCGAGTCGGCAGGGGGGCTGAAGGTTCCGACGGACGCAGACGAGGTCGTGCTGGAGGCGACAGTCGACGGCGAACGCGTCACGAACACCTACCGACTGTAGCGATCGACCGGACCGCTGCCGAAGCGACCAGTCGAGACGCACCGAGGCGATCCGCGGGAGGACGCCGCAACCTTGCGGCCGATCTTTTATATACTGCTGCGGCGCCATTGGTAACCCCTTACACGGCCCGTCAGGCCGCTTGCTAACTGTTTTCACGGGGTTCATGACCGGTACTTTTAAATTGCAAGCCCCGTTAGTAACGGGTACCAGAACGCCACCGGCGTTCAGGCAGCATCGCTCGCAGACCAATGACAGGGGATCTTATCACCGAACCGTCGTCACACGTCGCGAGCGACTGCTGTCCTGCCGGTGCGGGTATGGCACAGAGGCTTGACTAACAATGGTAGAAGCACAAGAACTCGACGAAGCGGACAACGTCGAACTCACGGAAGACGACCTCGAGAACAAATCGAAAGGACAGCTCATCAAGCTCGCAGGGCAGCTGCGAGACCGACGAAACGAGCTGAACCAGCTGGCGTCCGAGCGCGCCTCCAAGCGGGACGACCTCAACGCGAAGACACGCGAGAAGGTCGACGAAGCCCAGGAACACCGCGAGAAGCGCGACGAGCTCAACGAGCAGGTCCAGGAGCACAAGGAGAAGCGCAACGAGCTCAACGCCGACGCCAACGAGCTGTTCGACAAGGTCGAGGACATGAAGTCGGACATGGAGCTCGACGAGGGCAAGGACCTCGAGGAGCTCGAAGAGGAGATCGAGGAGCTGGAATTTAAACAGCAGACCGAGGTCCTCAGCACCGAAGACGAGCGCGAGCTCATCGAGAAGATCGAGGAGAAGCGCGAGGAGTACTCCAGCCGAAAGGAGAAACTCGACCAGAACGAGGAGCTCGACGACCTCGTCGAGGAGGCCGAGGAAGTGCGATCGGAGGCCAGCCAGCACCACCAGAAGGTGACCGAGCTCGCCGACAAGGCCCAGGAGCATCACAACCAGATGATCGAGGCCTATCGCGAGGCCGACGACATCCGCGACGACGCCGACGAGATGCACGAGCTGTTCGTGGAGGCCCAGGAGGCCGCCGACCGCCACCACGAGGACTTCGTCCGCGTCCAGAAGCGCCTGCGCGAACTCGACAAGGAAGAGGAAGAGGAGCGCAAGTCCGAGCGCGAGCAGGAGAAAGAGGAAGTCGAGCAGGAAGCCGAGGAGATCTACGAGCGGTTCAAGGACGGCGAAACCCTCGACACCGAGGACCTGATGAAGCTCCAGAAGGCCGGCCGCCTCTAACTGGTTAGCGCATTCTTCTGCGGTTTTACGACGCGCGCGTAGCGACGCCAGAGCGCTACTTCGACCGGTGGCGGAGCGCCGCCCCGAACCGCCGAGCGCCGCGTCCGGGCGGGAAACCACCACGCTTAAACGAACGAGCGGCCAACGGGCGGGTATGGCTACGTTCGAAAAAGCGGAGGGCCGGCTGCTCAACAAGATGATCTGCATGCGATGTAACGCGCGCAACGCCGCCGAGGCCGACCGCTGCCGGAAGTGCGGCTACGGGAACCTGCGCCCGAAGGCGAAGGAAGCCCGCAGCGCCTGACTATTTCCGTCTTCTCTCCGAACGCCCGCACGATGGAGTCCCGACTCCGCGCGGGCGTCGCCGCGTACAACGCCGGCTACCACCACGCGGCCCACGACGCCTGGGAAGAGTACTGGCTCGACCTCGAGCGCGGCACCGACGACGAGCGCCTGCTCCACGGGCTGATCCAGTTCACCGCCGCGGTCCACCACGCCCGGGGGCGCAACTGGGAGGGCGCGGTCGGACTCGCCGAGAGCGCGGGCGAGTACCTCGCGGACCTTCCGGCCGACTACCGCGCCGTGAACGTCGGGACGGCGCGGTCGTTCCTCGCGACGCTCGCGGCCGACCCCGAAGTGATCGAGCGGCGGCGTCCGCCGAAACTGCGCGTCGAGGGGCGAGCCGTCGAGTTCGCCGACCTGGACGTCGACGCGGTCTGGATCGCGGCGCCGCTGCTCGCCGAGGCGATCGAGGGGTTCGACGAAGCCGTCGTCGAGCGGGCCGTCCGGTACGCCCGCGAAGATCTCGACGCGGGCGACGAGGGCAGCAAGTACGTCACCTTCCTGCTCGATTTCGTCGGCGACGCGGAAAACCGAGGGATCATCTACCAGCGGCTCGGCCAGCACGTCGATCGGCGGCGCTCGCGGGAGAAGGACGTCGAAGGGCTGTTCGACTGAGCGTCGCTGCGAGAAGTCGTCGACAAGTCGAGAACGCATCGGGACGCCGCCGGACGCCGAACTCAGGCTTCCGGTCCGTCGACCCGTTCCTCGCCCTCGAAGTGCGCGGAGTTGTCTCGCGGCTCGTAGCCGAGCACCTCTTTCGCGCGCTCGATGGAGTAGTACTTCCGGTCGTTGTCAGAGATGCCGTAGACGATCTCGTAGTCGTAGTCGGCCCGCAGGCAGCGATCGAACAGGTGGGCACAGTCCCGGTACGAGAGCCACATCGCCTGCCCGCGCTCGTAGTCGATCGGCGGGTGGCCCTCGGTGAGGTTGCCGATACGGACGCAGACCACGTCGAGGTCGTGCTCGTCGTGGTAGTAGCGTCCGAGCGTCTCGCCGGCGGCTTTGCTGACGCCGTAGAGATTCGTGGGGCGCGGGAGTTCGGTGCCGTCGAGGCGCAGCTCGTGGTGGTCGCGGTACATATCCGGCGTGCGCTCGTCGGTCTCGTAGGCGCCCACGGCGTGGTTCGAGGAGGCGAAGGCGAACTTCTCGACGCCGGCGTCGACCGCGGTCTCGTAGACGGTCTTGGCGCCGTCGATGTTGTTCTCCAGCACGCTCGACCACGGCGCCTCGGGACGGGGGTCGCCGGCGAGGTGGATCACCGCGCCGACGCCCTCCATCGCCTCGCGAACGGCGTCGTAGTCGGTGACATCCGCGACGACGTACTCGCCGGGGTGGTCGCCGGTCGGCGGTTCACGATCGAGGAGTCGCCACTCGTGGTCGTCCGCGATCCCGCCCAGGATGGCCTGCCCGACGCGCCCGCTGGCGCCGGTCAGCAGCACGGGGTCGTCCATTCACTCGCTCAGTGGACGAGGGTCGGTAAGTACCATGCGATTTAGGACGCCAGCCCCCGATGAACTGACATGGACGACGCAGACACGGCGCCGACGGTCGGCGAGCGAGCGTGCTTCGAGGCCGGCGTCAAGTTCGGCACGCTGTACCACCAGTTCGCCGGGACGCCGGTGAGTCCCGACAACGCGGCGAGCCTGGAACGGGCCATCGAGGAGTCGATCGAGAACCAGCCCCACTGCGTCGGCGTCACCGTCGACATTCTCGAAGACCGTCTCGAGGCCGCGATCGACCACGGCTACACCGAGCTGACGGGCGAGTTCATGGAGGTCGAGATCGTCGTCGACTACGAGGGCACCGAGGTCGTCACCAGCATGGCGATGGAGGACGGCTACCCGCTGATGCAGGTCGACGAAGTGCGGCGAGACGACTGACCCGCAGTCGCTCGTCGATCGCGGGACAGTCCACGGTTCGGGCGCGAGGGGGTCAAATGCTTTGGGTGCAGCGCTTTGCGGGGAAACGACGTATTATAAACTCGATGGTAAAGCTGATGGGTCACGTGGCGATGGCGTTGCTCTGGGCGATCCCGGCGTGGTTCGTCTGGGACAATCGGGTCAGCCTGGCGTTCGTCGGCCTCACGACGGTGACGGCGATGCTCCCCGACCTCGATCTCCTGCTCCAGAAACTGTTCCCGTCGTTGATCCACCACCACGGCGTCACGCACACGATCGTCTTCGTCTGCGGCGCGAGCGTCTTCGCAGGCGCGATCACCGCCGCCGCGTTCTCCGGGCCGCTCGACCGCTGGACCAGGGGCGAACGGTTCGACAGGTCGAGCGCGTTCGCGTTCGCCGCCGGGGCGTACGCCGTGGGGGGACTGAGCCACGTCTTCGCGGACATGCTCTCGGCACCTGACATCGCCTCGCCGATCGAACCGCTCTGGCCGTTCGTCCAGGGGTCGTGGGGAATCGACGTGATCTGGTACAGTTCGACGTGGTGGAACGTCGGCCTGCTCGCCGTCGCGCTGACCGTGCACGCGGTGCTCGCCGTCGCGACGACCCCGCTCGAACACCCCTTCCGCCTCGAGGAGGCGTAGGCGCGCGAGCCGACAAACGGCAAACCGCAACCCGCAGCCGTCGTCAATCCACTCGTCGCCCCCGACGCGAACGGCGAGCACCCTCCGGCACTACTTTCGTTTCGAATCGTCGCCGCGACGGGGGTCCGATTCCCGATCTGGGTCGCTCTCCGATCGGATTTCACTTTCACTTTCGGGCGACTTTTTAACCATGGGCGGGTCGAAGTACCGCGTATGAGCCAGTCGACGCTCGACGACGACGAACTGTTCGGCGAGGCCGCAAGCGAGATGCGCGAGGACGTCGAGGCGTCGCTCGACGACGCCCGCGCCGCGCTCCCCGACAGCGACGAGGTCTGGGACGCGGAGGCCGACAACGTGCTCGGCGTGCTCAACGCGCTGCGCTCGGCGCTCGACGTCGAGGACGCTGGCGACGAACTGCGCGACGCCAAGAAGTGGTTCACGATGGGCCAGCGCGCCGACGCGTTCGACGACGCCGACGACCTCGAAGCATCGATCGAGGAGATCGAGGAGACGATCGAGACGATCGAGGACGCCCACGAGCAGGTCGGCGATCTCACCGCGACGATCCCGGATCTCCGGGGGACGCTCGATGAGGCCGCCGAAGCAGTCGAAGAAGATGACGGCGCGGACGCCGACGCGGACGCCGACGCCGAGGAAGCCGAAGCGGAGTAAGTAGCCGACCGAACGCAGCGCCCGCCGGCTTCACCGTCGATCGTCGGGCCGTTCCGCGTCGCGCTCCGCGACGGCGTCGAGCAGCGCCGCCAGCGCGTCGGCCGCCAGCTCCAGCAGTTCTTCGCCGCGGTCCGCATCTCCGTCGCCGGGATCGCCGACGACGCCGTTCTCCGTGAACTCCGCCGAGTCGAACGCGAGGTTGACGCCGCCGACCCACTCGCCCCAGCCGTCGCTGGCGCCCTCGCGGGCCTCCTCGATCCGATCCTCGCGGACGAGGTCGGGCGCCACCGCCCGCAGCACCGCGGTCTCTAAGGGGCCGCCGTGGCCCATCTCCGCCGAGTGGTCGCCGACCGCGTCGAACCAGGTAAAGGGGACAGCGTAGGCGTCGTCGCGGCGGACGATCCGGCCCGCGACCTCCCGGAGCGCGCCGACGTTACCCCCGTGGCCGTTGACGAGCACGACCCGGTCCCAGCCGTGCTCGGCGAGGCTGGCGACCGTCTCGCGGACGTAGGAGCGGAACGTCTCCTCGCTGACCCACAGCGTGCCCGGGAACTGGCGGTGTTCCTCGGCGACGCCGACCGGGATCGCCGGCGCGACGACGACCTCGCCGTCGTAGCGCTCGACGCCGGCTTCCGCGACCGCCTCGGCGGTCAGGACGTCCGTCCCCAGCGGGGCGTGGGGGCCGTGCTGCTCGGTGCTGCCGACCGGCAGGACGGCCAGCTCCGTCCCGGCGTCGGCGGCGTCCGTCCAGGTCCGCTCGCTGAGATGCACGTCAGGACCCTGGTCCGGCGGCGATAAATATGTGGGGCCAACGGGTTTGTGTGCGCCCGGCGTCACTCCGATAGAGGGATTCCAGATGGCAAACGACAGCAACGCGGACGGGGGCGACAGCCGCGAGATGGGCGTCGACTTCGGGCAGCTCGACGACGAGCTCGAGGAGAAGTCCTACCCGGTGACGACCGAAGAACTGCTCGACGACCACGGCGACGCCGAACTGGAGTACGAAGGGGGAAGTGCCACGCTTTCGGAACTGCTCGAACCGATGGGCGACCAGGAGTTCGACTCGAAGAACGACGTCCAGCAGGCCGCGCTGAACATGGTCGGCGACGACGCCATCGGTCGCAAGAACTACAGCGATCGGACGCCGCCGGCGACCGGCGAGGATAAACAGGAGGAGGGCGCACCCGGTCAGGACACCGGCGGCGGGCAGGAGTCGCTGTAGGTAGCGTCGATCGGACGCCGAACCGATCGGTAAGCCACGGTTATCGGCGGTTCGCGGACCGCGGCGTCCTGTCTCGAACAGGGGTAAGAAGGCGCTAATCGCGCACAGCGAGGGCCGAACGATTCTGAACGGTGGGGCGGCTTTTCCCCCCGACCGACTCAACCGGCGAGGGGAGTGGGACATGACGAACGCACCGAGCCGACCGGACGGACGGGCGAGGAGACGCAGACATGCAGGGAACAGAGAAGCGATGGCGGCGCACGCGCATCGGAACGACCGGACGATGCCGTACGCGCCCCGGAGCGTCCGCAGGGGTGGCCGAGCGTGACGCGGGGAGACGAGACCCGGACCGACGGAAACGGCGACTCAACCGACGGCGGCGACGACTCCAGAACGGCGGCCACCGACGCCGCGGCGTCGTTTCTGGACGGCCGCAGTCCGATCGTGATCTCCAATCGACAGCCCTACAGCCACGAGTACGAGGACGACGAGGTCGTCGTCAACCGTCCCGCCGGCGGGCTGACCGCCGCGCTCGACCCCGTGATGCAGACCGTCGAGGGAACCTGGGTCGCGTGGGGGAGCGGCGAGGCCGATCGGGTCGTCGCGGACGACGACGCCGTCGCGGTGCCGCCCGACGACCCCAGCTACGACCTGCGGCGGGTCTGGCTCGACGAGGATCAGGTCGACGGCTACTACTACGGCTACAGCAACCAGGCGCTGTGGCCGCTGAGCCACTCCGATACGACCCGGGCGACGTACTCCCAGTCCGACTGGGAGTGTTACCGGCAGGTCAACGAGCTGTTCGCCGAGGCCGCCGTCGAGGCCAGCGAGGGCGAGACCCCAGTACTCTGGTTTCAGGACTACCACTTCGGGCTGGCGCCCCGGATGGCCCGCGATCGACTGGACGACGCCTTCATCATGCAGTTCTGGCACCTTCCCTGGCCCGGCTGGGACGTGTTTCGGGCCTGCCCGCAGGCCGACGAGCTGCTCGACGGCCTGCTCGCGAACGATATGCTCGGCTTTCACACCGAGGCGTACTGCCAGCACTTCCTCGACACAGTCGCCGCGCTGACCGACCTCGACGTCGACCGCAACACCCGAAGCGTCCGCCACGGGGACCGGCGCACGTACGTCCGCCCGTTCCGCATCGGCATCGACGCCGGATCCCAGGCCGAGGCCGCGGCCACCGACGAGGCCGAGGAGTTCTGGGAGACGTTCACCAGCAGTCACGGGATCGACGACGACCAGCAGGTCGCGGTCGGCGTCGACCGGCTGGACTACACCAAGGGGATCGTCGAGCGCCTCGAAGCGCTCGAACACTTCTGGGAGACGCGTCCGGAGTGGCGCGGCGAGCTCACCTACGTCCAGAAGGGTTCCGAGAGCCGGAGCCGGATCCCGGCCTACCGGAAGATCCAGGAGCGCGTCGAGGCGAAGGTCGCCGACGTCAACGCGCGATTCGGGACGACCGACTGGCAGCCGATCGTCTACACCACCGAGATGCTCTCGGGCGAGGAGCTGGCGGGGCTGTACCGCGGCGCGGACGTCTGTCTCGTCACGTCGCTGCGGGACGGGATGAATCTCGTCTCGAAGGAGTTCGCCGCCGCCCAGCTCGACGAGCACGGCGTGCTCGTGCTCTCGGAACTCGCCGGATCGAGCGGCGAACTCGGCGAGAACGCCCTGCTGATCCATCCCTCCGACACACCGGGCGTCGCCGACGCGATCGAGTCGGCGCTGACGATGCCCGGCGACGAGCGCGCCGAGCGGATGCGCGCGCTCCGCGAGCAGGTGCTCGACGCCGACGTGTTCGACTGGATCGCGCGCCAGTTCCGGACCGCCGAGCGGATCGAGGACGTCCGGAACAAGCCGGAGTCGACGCTCGAATCCTAACATGGCACCTCACGACGCCGACGACCGACCGGCGACCGACCGTCCTGCGCTCGCGCCCGTCATCGACGACCTCGGGTCGCGGCTGGAGCGCGCTGACGGCCTGCTCTTTCTCTCGGACTTCGACGGGACGCTCGCGCCGATCGTCGAGGACCCCGCCGCGGCGGCGCCGCTCGACGGCGTCCCCGAGAGCCTGCGCGAGCTTCGGGACGCCGACCGGGTCGCCGTCGGGCTGGTCAGCGGTCGCGCGCTGGCCGATCTCCGCGAACGCTCCGGCGTCTCCGGCGTCCACTTCGCCGGGAATCACGGGCTGGAACTGCAGGAGCCGGCGGACGCCGCGGACGCCTCGGCGTCCGCAGGGGAGGGAGGTTCGGAGCCCGAGATCGAGGTCCATCCGACGGCCGAGTCCGCGGCCGACGCCATCGGCGCGGTCGCCGAGGACGTCGCGGCGCGCGTCGCGGAGATCGACGGCGTCCGCGTCGAGGACAAGCGCGTCACCGCGACGGTCCACTACCGCGGCGTCGACGCCGACGCCGTTCCGGCGGTCGAACGGGCGGTTCGCGAGGCCGTCGACGACGCCGACGCAAAGCTGCGAATCACGTCCGGCAAGAAGATCTTCGAGATCCGCCCGGACGTCGACTGGGACAAGGGCGCCGCGGTCGAGTGGCTGCGCGACAGGCTCGTTCCGGAGGGCGAGAACTGGCTCGCCGTCTACGTCGGCGACGACGTCACCGACGAGGACGCGTTCCGAGAGCTGGACGACGGCGTCGGGATCGCGGTCGGGCGCGAGGAAACCGACGCCGACCACGTGATCCCCGACCCCGAGGCGGCGCGCGCGCTGACGCGGTGGGTCGCCGGGCCGGGCCGGCGTCACCTCGGAGGCGACGGCGACTGAGGGCACTGACGCCGAGTCGAGCGCGCGATTCGATCAGTCGTCGCTTCGCGACGGCGAGACCGCAGTCTCGGAAGACCATCCTCGACCGATCAGTCGTCGCCGTCGACCTCGGTGCGGGCCTGCCGTCGCGCCGCGCGCTGGACGAACTCCTCGGGTAACTCGTCGATCTCGCCGGCCTGGACGCCCCAGAGATGTGCGTAGAGGCCGTCGTTGCCGATCAGGTCCTCGTGGCGACCGCGCTCGACGATCTCCCCGCCTTCGAGGACGACGATCTCGTCGGCGTCCTTGATCGTCGAGAGCCGGTGGGCGATGGCGAACGTGGTCCGGTCCTCGGTCAGCTTGTCGAGGCTGCGCTGGATCAGCATCTCCGTCTCGGTGTCGACGTCGCTGGTCGCCTCGTCGAGCACGAGGATCTCGGGGTCCCGGAGCACCGCGCGGGCGATCGAGATGCGCTGGCGCTGCCCGCCCGAGAGCTTGACGCCGCGCTCGCCGACCTCGGTGTCGTAGCCGTCGGGCAGGTTCTGGATGAACTCGTGGGCCTCGGCGGCCTTCGCGGCCTCGATCACCGACTCGCGATCGGCGTCGAACGTGCCGTACGTGATGTTCTCGGCGACGGTGCCGTAGAACAGGAACGTGTCCTGGCTGACGTAGCCGATATTTCTGCGCAGGCTCGGCAGCGTCACGTCGCGCACGTCGGTGCCGTCGATCCGGATCTCGCCGTCGTCGACGTCGTACAGTCGCATCAGGAGCTTGAGGATCGTCGACTTGCCAGCGCCGGTCGGCCCGACGAGCGCGAGCGTCTCGCCGCCCTCGACGTCGAAGCTGACGTCCTCGACGATCGTCTCGGTCTCGTCGTAGCCGAACGTGACGTCGTCGTACTCGACGCGACCGTCTTCGACGACCAGCTCCTCGGCGCCGGGATCCTCCGCGATGCGGGCCGGCTCGTCCATCAGCCCGAAGATCCGGGCGCTGGAGGCTCGGGCGCGCTGGTACATGTTAATAATTTGCCCGAACTGCGCCATCGGCCAGATGAAGCGCTGGGTGAGCAGGATGAACGTCACGAACTCGCCGGCCGACAGCGGGATGGTGAAGATCCACGGCGCCTCGCCGCCGGCTTCGAGCACCCAGAGCCCGCCGACGAGGAACGTCGCGACGAAGCCGATTCCCGCGAGGATCCGCAGCCCGGGGAAGAACTTGATGCGGGTCCCGATCGCGTCCCAGTTAGCGTCGAAGTAGTCCTGCGAGACGTCCTCGACGCGGTCGGACTCGTAGGGCTCGGTGTTCGAGGACTTGATGACGGTGATGCCCCCGAGGTTGTTCTCCAACCGGGAGTTGACGTTACCGACCGTCGAGCGCACTTCCTTGTACTTGGGCTGGATGATCTGGATGAACTTGTAGGTGAAGAGGCCGATCAGCGGCACCGGCAGCAGGGCCACGAGCGCGAGCTGCCAGTTGTAGTAGAACAGCACGCCCGCGATGCCGACGACCATCACGAGCAACCGGAACATCGAGTTCATCCCGTCGTTGAGGAATCGCTCCAGCCGGTTGACGTCGTTCGAGAGGATCGACATCATCTCGCCGGTCTGCTTGTCGGCGAAGAAGTCCATGTTCAGCCGCTGCATCTTGTCGTACGTGTCGGTCCGGACGTCGTGCTGGATGTTCTGGGCGAAGTCGTTGAACCCCCAGTTTCGCACCCAGTGGAAGCCGGCGGCGGTGAAGAACGCCGCGGCGATCAGGGCGACGACCAGCACCAGCTGACCCTGCTGGTCGGCCGGGATCATGCTGTCGGGGACGAACCAGATGCTGGAGAACTGCTTGTTCTGGCGGAAGATGGCGTCGAGCGCGAACCCGAGCAGGATCGGCGGCACCAGATCCAGTAGCCGGGCGAACACGCTGCCGACGATCCCGACGGTGACCGAGAACTTGTAGTCCCCGCCGTACGCCTGAAACAGCCGCTTCATCGGATTCTCGACCTGCTCCCGCTGCTCCTCGAAGGGATCGTCCTCGTCGAGATCGACGCCGCTCATGAGGTCGCTCTAGCGGACAGCGGTGCAAAAGGATTTGCGAGCACCCGAACGGTGCCGGTTCCCCGGAGATCGCGACCGGGCGACGGCGTCGAGCCCCGACAGCAGCATCGGATCTGGGCGCGATGCCGAACGGCGGCATTCCGACGCGATGCCGAACGGCGGCATTCCGACGCGATGCCGAACGGCGGCATTCCGACGCGATGCCGAACGGCAGCGTCCCGGCGCGACGCTCAGAGTTGACGGCGCTCGACCGCGGCGTCGATCCCGGCGGCGTCGAGATCCTCGCGGATGCGCTCTCTGAGCGGGTCGGGCACCGTTTCGCGCCCGACCGGAACGGCCGTCTCGCCGTCGTCCTTGACTTTCCAGTAGAGCACGCACTCGCTCGGCTCGTAGAACTCGACGCTGTAGGCGTCGCCGGCGCCCTGGTAGTGAACGCGGGCCGCGAAGTCCTCGGCGCGCCACCCCTCCCGTTCGGCGAGCGCGTCGACGTGGTCGCTCATGTCTCACCCTGGAGTCAGCGGGCGCGTATGCGTTACGATCAATCGTCGGGTGCGCCGGGCCGGCGACGAGACTTATCACTCGTCGTCCGGTAGTCGTTGGCATGAAACTGACGCGCAAGTCGATCGCGGCCGTAGGGACCGGGGCGTTGGCAGCCTGGACGGCCTGGGGACTGTACGCGAGGCGGACCGCCGACCCCGTCCCGTCGGCGACCGTCAGACAGTTCGACGGCGTCGAACTGCGTCGCTACCCGCCGATCGCGGTCGCCGAGACGACCGCCGCCGACCAGACGACCGCGTTTCGGCGTCTGTACGGGTACATCACGGGCGACAACGAGACGGCGGCGGAGATCGAGATGACGGCGCCCGTCCGGAGCGAATCGGCGGAGATTCCGATGACTGCACCGGTCCGGTCGGAAGAGGAAGACGGCAGCGTGACCATGGGGTTCTACCTCCCGCCGGAGTACGGCGTCGAGCGGCCGCCGACGCCGACCGACGACGACGTGACGGTGACCAGCGAGGCCGAGCGCGTGCTGGCGGTGACCCCCTTCTCGTGGTACGCGACGGCGGGACGGGTCGATCGGATCGAGCGCGAACTGCTCGATACGCTCGGCGAACACGGCGTCGAGACCGTCGGCGAGCCGTTCTTGCTGCGCTACGACGACCCCTGGACGCCGCCGTTCATGCGCCGGAACGAGGTCGCGATAGAAGTGGCCTGACGCGGGAATCGGACGGTCGGGATCGCTACTCGTCGCGGTACTCGATCTCGATTCGGTCGCCCTCGGTGACGTTGTTGGCCGCCATGTACCCCTTCGGAACCTCCAGCACGTACTGCCCACGACCGGGGTACTCCATCGACTCGCCGTCCTCGTTCGGTCCCGGCTTCGGAGCCTCGTGAATCTCGGTGATCCGATTGTCGGCGCCGACGTACACGATGTCGATGCCAAAGGACATGTTACGCATCACGTAGGTGAGGTCCTGTTCGTTCTCGTAGACGAACAGCATCCCCCGACCCGCCGCGAGCGAGTCGTGCTCGCTCAGCCCTGTGTAGCGCTCGTGGCGCGTGTCCGCGACCTCGGCCTGGACGACCGCGAGCCGCTCGCCGCTCTCGTCGCTGATCGTCACCGTCGCCTCGCCGTACTGGTCGGCCCACGGCGTCGGGACGAACCCGGCCTGCACCGCGATCGCGCCGACGAGCAGGAGGGCGGCCAGGCTGCCGATCGCAACGGTCGCGCGCGTATCCGCCATGCTCGTATCCAGGGCGCGTTTCGCCGTAAGGCTACCGACCGAGAGAGAAAGCGTTATTTCGGCGGGCCGTCTGGTTCGGGATGTCGGGTTCGTAGTCTAGCTGGTTATGACGTGGCCTTTACAAGGCCGAGATCGGCGGTTCGAACCCGCCCGAACCCATAGATTCTGACTGCGAACGGACGTGAGCAGTCAAATCTTCAATTGAGGGCGCGGTTCGAACCAGGGAGTGGGAGGTGAGCGAGCGCCAGCGAGCGAACGGGAACGACCGAGGTTCGAACCCGCCCGAACCCCGGATCACGATCCCGCGTACACAACAATTTTGCCGCGCCGGACGCCGAGTTCGAGCATGACGTACGCGGATCTTCACGTCCACACGACGGCGTCCGACGGCGAGTTGACGCCCGAGCGGCTGCCCGAGGCCGCCCGCGACGCCGGCGTCGAGGTCGTCGCTGTCACCGACCACGACCGGCTCCACCCCGACCTCGATCGGGCGGTGACGACGCGCGACGGCGTCACCGTGATCCGGGGGATCGAGCTGCGCGTCGAGGCGCCGGGCGGACAGCGCGTCGACCTGCTTGGGTACGGAGCGCGGGCGACGACCGGCCTCGACGCCGAAATCGAACGGCTGCAGCGCGATCGGGCCGAGCGGGCGCGGGCGATCGTCGAGTCGGTCGAAGACCGGACCGGCGTCGACCTCGACGTCGAGATCCACGAGGGCGTCGGGCGGCCCCACATCGCGCGCGCGATCGCCGACGAGCCCGATCTCTCCTACGATTACCAGGACGCCTTCGACGAGCTGATCGGAAACGACTGTTCGTGCTACGTCGCTCGCTCGATCCCGTCGTTCGAGCGGGGTCGTCGGCTGCTCGACGACGCCTGCGGGCTCGTCGGGCTGGCCCACCCGCTGCGGTACGGCGACCCCGCGGCGGCGCTCGACCTGACGAGCGATCTCGACGCCGTCGAGCGGTACTACCCCTACGGCCGGCCCGTCGATCACGCGCCGGTCGAGCGGGCGATCCGGGAGCACGACTTGCTCGGGACCGGCGGCAGCGACGCCCACGACGAGCGGCTGGGGCTGGCGGGTCTCTCGGCGTCCGAGTACCGACCGGTCGCGGAGGCCGTCGAAGACGACGGAGAGCCGTGAGCGCGCCGTTGGGTGCGATCAGCGCTCGTGTGCGGGCTGCGTCCGAAGCCGTAGCGTTCAAACTGTTCGGGCCGCTAGAGCGAGTATGCAGTGTCACTACTGCGACGACGACGCCACCGTCGCCGCCGAATCCGACGGTATCAAAGTGGGCCTCTGCGAGCGGCACTTTCAGGAGCGCCTCGATGAACTCGCGGAATCTGACGCCTTCGACGACCTTCGGGAGCAGATAGACGTCGACCATCGGGAGTGATCGGCCGACACGGCGAGTCGTTCGCAGCGTCCATCCTCGCGTTGTCCGCCATTGATTCCGACCGATTCTCGGTAAATCGCCGGGAGCGACGGCCATCGCCGACGTTGTTAACGCTTGACAAAATGTATAGATTCTTTACGTTCGAGACAGTAGACGCACGTATCTGATGAATCTGCTGCAGATTCTAATCGTCGTCGCCCTGGTGGCCGGAACGGCCACACTCGGCCTCCTGCTGGCCTGCGTGGGTCGCACGCGTCTCGTGGAGACGCTGCGCTCCGCACCCGAGCGGCGGCGCCGCTTTCGCGAGGTGCTTCCCTACCTCGCAGGACTCGTGGCAGTGCTGTTGATCAACAAGGGGCTGTTGCAGTACAGCCTCCAGACCTCGCGGTACGTCGGCTTCAAGATCACCGGGACGATCATCGAAATCGAAGGCGAGTTCGTCTCGTGGGTACAGCAGCTGTTCCCATCGGGTGCGGTCCTTTACTTCTCGGCGATCTACGTGTTCGGCTACGTCGTGCTGCTGGTCTTTCCGATCCTCGCGTACTTTTTCACTGATCGGCTGCGGTACCTGAAGGTGCTGCTGACCGCGTACGCGATCAACTACGGCGTCGGCGTGGTGTGTTACACGCTGTTCGTCGCCTACGGGCCGCGCAACTCGATTCCCCGGGACGCCGCCCCGCTGCTGTACACCGAGTTCCCGTCGGTGATGACGCTCACGTCGATGATCAACTACAGCTCGAACGTGTTCCCGTCGCTGCACACTTCGATGGCGCTGACGGCGATGATACTTGCGATGATGAGCCGCGAGGAGTTCCCCAAGTGGACGCCGATCGCGTCGGTGCTGGCCGTCAGCGTGATGATCGCGACGATGTATCTCGGAATCCACTGGCTCACCGACGTGATCGCGGGGATCGTGCTCGGCGCGGTCGCAGTGTACGTCGCCGATCGCATCGTCGACCGCACCGAGAAGATTCTCGTCCAGCGCCGCAAACGGTCCCGGCAGTCGCCCAACTGGTCCGACTGACCGGCGACGGCGGCTAGAACCACCGGACGAGCGGCGCGAACACGACGGCGACCCACAGCAGCGCGCCGAGTCGCAACGACTGGCCGTTTTCGGCGGCGCCCGCGGAGAGCAGTCCGACCGCCAGCACGACGCCGAGCCGGTGGACCAGCGTCTCGACGGGCAACACGGCGACGCCCAGCAGCGCGTAGTCGACCGTGATCCCGAGCGCGACGCCGGTCGAAGCGACCACGAAGCACCGGAATTCGTCGAGCCCGCGGGCGGGGAGGTACGCGACCACCGGGACGCCGACGGGCACGAGCGGGTAACACAGCGCGACGACGAGCTTCGGCGAGCCGGGGAGCGCCTGTTCGAGGTAAATCCCGACGGTGCGGACGAACAACAGCACGGACAGCGTCGCCCCGAACAGCACGAGATAGCGGAGATCGACGTCGGCCGCGACGGCGACGAGCCGCTTTCGGGAGCGAGACAGGGTTCGCGAGAGCCGATCTAGCGAGACCGGCGCGCTCGACGCCAGCGCTCCGACGAGGCCGGCCGCGAGGGCGACGAGCGCGAGGAGCCCCCGGACCTGCGGGACGCCGACGCCCGCTAGCGCGGCGAGCGGAACGGCGGCGGTCGGGGTCGGAACGGCTGCACTCGCGAGCGCGGCGTCAGCCGTCGCGTTGCCCGACGCGTTCGTCCCGCCGGTCGTCGCGTTCGGGAGCCGAACCGCCCCGCCGCGCAGGTCGATCTCGGTCACCCAGCCGTCCGTGTCCAGCGGGTCGGACGTGGCGTAGTACTCCCGGGAGACCGACTCGACGAACGGCTGTCCCATGAAATCGGTTTCGACGTACTGCTGAGCGCGCTCGTTGCTGTCGACGCTGTGGCGCAGCCCGAACCAGTCCCAGTGCTCCTGGTGGGCCTGCATCGCCACCCAGCGTTCTTCCTCGTCGATCGGCTCGTACAGTCGGACGTGGTACCGCGATCCCAGATAGTCGCCGTCGTGGAACTGTCCCGACTCGGCCATCCAGTAGCCCGCCGGCGTCCCGTCCTCGCGGGCGACGTTGGCGACGTACGTGTAGCGGGTCGCGCCGCGGGCGCTCTCCCATGCGACGGCCGTCCCGTTGGGGCCCGGCGGCGCGGCGTCCGGGTCGAGATCGGACTGCTCGCCGGCGGTCTCGTTCCAGTCGGCGTCGGTCCGGGCGACCAGCGCGTGGCGGACGTCGTCGGCGTCGCCGTAGACGACGACGTTGATCGACAGCGTCTTCGAGGGGAACGCCCGCGCCCGGCTGGTGTAGGGCCACAGCGCGGTGTCGTTGCCCGTCTCGACCAGTTTGACGTCCCGGTCGGGGTGGTACTGCGCGCTGGTCTCGTCGGTGAACGCCACCGCGCCGGCGCCGGCCGCGACCGCCCCCAGAACGACCGCCGCCAGCGCGAGGACGACCAGCCGGTTCGTGTCCACCACGACGGCCGGTACGGCGACCGAGCGCATAAGGGTGTTAACCGGTTGCTACTCGGTGGTTGCCGATCGACTGCGGGTCGCGTTCGGAGCCCTCGGTGGGATTCACGAAGTGCGGAGGCCGATAGCGCGTCGGGATGTCGGGCGTCGGGACGCCAGAGACGCGGCGGGGCGCCGATGACGCGCCGGGCTCCCGAGGGTGCTGGATGTCGCCGCGGCGTCGCCCGATCGCTCCTGCGGATCGATGACGAAATTTATGCCGGTGGGCGGCGAAACCGCGGTCATGTCAGTATCACGATCGGAAACGATCGCCGACCGGGTGATCGACGAGGTGCTGGGCGCCGTTGTCGCCGACCGGCGCCTGATGGAGACGATCATGACCGGCGTGCTCGCGCGGGGCCACGTCCTGCTGGAGGACGTCCCCGGCACCGGGAAGACCCTGACCGCCCGGAGCCTCGCGACCGCGCTCGGCCTGGAGTTCAACCGCCTCCAGTTCACGCCGGACCTGCTGCCCGCCGACGTGACCGGCTCGTACGTGTTCGACGAGAACGCCGGGAGCTTCGAGTTCAACGAGGGGCCGATCTTCGCGAACGTCGTGCTGGCCGACGAGATCAACCGCTCGCCGCCCAAAACGCAGGCCGCGCTGCTCGAAGCCATGGAGGAGGGCCAGGTCACCGTCGACGGAACGACCCACGAGTTGCCCGAGCCGTTTCTGGTGATCGCGACCCAGAACCCCGTCGAGCAGGAGGGCACCTTCGAGCTGCCGGAGGCCCAGCGCGACCGCTTTACGGTCAAGACGTCGATCGGCTACCCCGACGCCGCCGGCGAGCGAGAACTGATCGATCGGCGCGCGGACCGCACGGCGCAGGCGCCGACGGTCGAACCGGTGATCGACGCGGAGGCCGTGCGCGCGCTGCGCCAGATTCCCGAGCAGGTCACCGTCGAGGACGAGTTGCGGGACTACGTGGTCGCGGTCTGTCGGGAGACCAGAGCCGATCGTCGCGTCGACGTCGGCGTCTCGCCGCGGGGCGTCCAGCGGCTGTTCGAGGCAGCCCGCGCTCGGGCCGCGATTGCGGGTCGCGAGTACGTCGTGCCCGACGACGTGCTGGCCGTCGCCGAGCCCGTGCTGGCCCACCGGCTCGTACTGACGGCCGAGACATCGGTCCGAGACACCACCAGAAGGGACGTCGTGCGGGACGTGCTCGACCGGGTGGAAGTGCCGGCGATGACGCCGCCGGAAAGCTAACTTCTACGAGCGGCCGGCGACGACGCGCGCTTTCGAGCGTACAGCGCCAGCGCCACGACCAGCGCGGCACCGACTCCGACCGCGAGCACGACCGGGCCGGCGACGACCCGTTCGACCAGCGGGCCGAGCCGCCGAAGGCCCGCCGCCAGCGCGACCGCGACGACGGTCGCGAGCGCACCGACGGCGACGCTGCCGCCGGGCCTGACCAGCGCGGAGCGCTCGACGACGGCGGCGGTGCCGAGTTCGTCGCCCATCGTCGCGCCCGTCCGGCCGACGTCCCAGACGATCGCGCCGGCGCCGATCCCGACCAGCGGCGCGACGACGCCGCCTCCGCGCAGCGCGGCGACGACCGACGCCGCGAACAGCCCCCCGGCACAGACGTAGGGGCCCAGTGCGGTCCGGGGATCGGCCACGTCGACGACGCCGCGGAGGCCGAACAGCACGACGGCGGTGCCGACCAGAGCGGCGGCGAGGCCGCCCCAGACGGGCGACCAGTCGCCCAGCGCCGCGGGGTGGACGACCGCGTTCCCGACCGGCAGCCGGACGAGCGCGGCCGTCGCGCCCGCGACGAGGCCGATCAGCGCGATCGTCCCGACGCCGCTCAGCAGCACCATCACGCGGGTCGCGTCGGCGCCGTCCTCGCTCCACGCCCACGCGGCGCCGGCCCGGGCGACGAAGGCCAGGACGGCCACCGTCGCGACGGCGACCGGGACGAGTCGAAGGATCGGGCTGCCGGTCACGACCGCCAGCGCGCGCCAGATCGGCGTCGCGATCTCGTACAGGAGCCGATAGCCGCCCAGAACGCCCGCGATCGCGGCGACGCCCGCGACGCCGAGCAGTCGGCGACCGAGCCGCTTCGTGCGGCCCGCGCGTCGCCGCAACTGCTTGTTGATCGGCCGTCGCTCGTCCGGTGCGGAAGGCGTCGCCCCGAGGGCGGCGCCGACGATCAGCGCGGCCGCGCCGTACAGCGCCAGCACCGTGCCGACCGCCGGCGCGCCGGCGTTCCACTCCAGCAGCGCGACGAGCCCGGCGGCCGCGAGGATCGACCCGCCGAAGACGGGGATCAGCACGCCCAGGGCGATAAACGTCGCGAACGCCGCGACGCCGCCGGCGGTGAGCGCGTGCGACGACAGACCTCCGCGTCCGGCGCCGACGCCGCCCAGCGCGGCCACCCACAGCAGCGCGGCCAGCGACAGCGAGACGTCCGCGGCGCCCGGCGCCTGCCCGGCGAGGGGGACCAGCGCCCCGACCGCCATCGACGCGGTCACCAGCGCGACGCCGCGGGCGATCTCCCGCGTCGGCGTCCGCACGCCCTCGAACCGGGCGAGGCCCAGCGCCAGCAGCCCGCCGCTGATCGCGCCCAGGGCCGGCGCCGCGGAGGTGGCCGTCAGCGAGAGCGCCGCGACGCCGACGAGCGCGGTCGCGGTCGTCGCGAGCGCGACGGTCCGCGGAACCTCGGTCGGATCGCCGTCGACGCTCACAGGCCGTCACCCCCGGCCAGCGCGGCTCCGAGCGCGGCACCCAGCGGTCGGTCGCGGTCCCAGTCGACGACGCCGATCCGCTCGCTCCGGAGCGAGCGGAGCCGATCGGCGCGCTGGACGCGTCGGACGCCGAGCATCGGCTCGTCGCCGTCGGTGACGTCGGGACTGACGAGTGTCACGTCGTACCCCCGACGAGCGAGCCCGCGACAGAGGTTCGCGGAGAAATCGTCGAGCGCCGCCGAGAACACCAGTACCGTCGTTCCGGCTGGCAGCCGGTCGAACGCGGCCTCGCCCACCTCGGCCGGCCGAACCGACCAGGCGTCGCTGTAGATCGACGGCCGGATCGGATCGGTCGGCCCCGCGGTCCGGAGCTCCTCGAGGCGGCCGCGAGCGCGCTGTACCGTCTCGGTGTCCGTTCCGGGGCCGATCGGCGACTCCGCTTCGTCGGTCGCTGCCAGGAGACAGGTCGGCGAGCCGGCGTCGGCGAGGCGCTCGAGCGCCCGCTCGGCGGCGTAGGCGGTCGTCGCCGCGGCCGTCGGAGCGTCCGGCTCGGATGCGACGTGGGTCTCCGGTCGCGCGTCGACGACGAGGCCCACCGTGGCGGCCCGCTCGGCCCGGTACTCGACGGTCGTCAGGTCGCCGGTGCGGGCGTAGCGGCGCCAGTCGATCGACCGGATCGGATCGCCGCGCTGGTACTCCCGGACGGCGCGGAACTCGACGCCGGTGCCGCCCTCGTCTGCGGTCACCCGACCGGTCCGGTGGGAGGTCCGCCCGTCCAGCGGGACGTCCTCGACGGGGAGTTCGCAGGCGATCTCTTCGGTGCCCGACGCCTCGACCTCGCCGGTCTCGACGACGGTGCCGACGAGATTGCGGGCTCGGAGCGTCGGCGCCTCGAAGCGGTGGGTGCCGCGTTTCGCCGCGAGCTCGTACTCGACGGTCGCGCGCTCGCCCGGTCCGAGCGCGACGCAGGCCCGCGGCGAGCCCTCGACGACCGCGAGCTCCACGGGGACGCCGTCGACGACGCGCAGGTCCGAGATCGGGTCCTCGCCGACGTTCTCGACGGTCAGTTCGACCGACACCCGCTCGCCGGCCTCGGTGACGACCTGGGGACACTCCCGGGCGACGGCCACCTCGATCTCGCCCATCCCGGTGACGGCGGCGTACGCGAGGTACCACAGCGGGATCGTCGCCCCGACGACCAGCACGGGCGTCCGCGTCGCGATGCCGATCGCCGCGAGCCCCAGCCCGATCCAGACGGTCCCGGAGAGCCGCGGGACGTGCTCGACGGTCGAGTCGAACGCGGAGCGGGTCGCTCGGGCGGAACGCGGGTCGGATCGGTCGTCCAGCGGCTCGTAGCGATCGGAGGGGGTGGCAGCCCGGGCCCCGGATTCGGACGACGTGTCGACCCGCGATCCGGGCTTCCGGCGATCCGTCTCGTGATCGCTGACCGGCGATCCCGGTTTTTCGTCGATCGACGCCGTCGTCGCGGTGTCTGATCCTGTCATCGTCGTTTCTCCAGGGATGCGTCGCGAGTTTCCGGTCGATCGTCCGCAGCGTCGTCCGAACCAGCGCCCTCGCGTCCCCCATCACCGTCTTCGGCCTCGATCGAGACCGACTCGCAGCGATCGACCGCGGCGCTCGCGGTTCGCCGGACGCGCCGGTCGAGCGCGCCGCGGGGATCGATCGCTCCGTAGAGAGAATCGAGCAGGGATCGGTCGACGGGCGCCGCGGCGTCGGCGAGAAACGCCGCCGCGACCGGGTCGTCGGTCCACTCGCCGTTTCTGACCGCGGTCCGGGCGTCCGTTTCGCGCTCCGGGTCGTCGTTCACGGCATCGGAATCGGCGTCGACGGCCGCGACCGCGGCCGCCCGGAGCCCCTCGCGGAGCGCCTGCTCGTCGGTCGTCGGCAGTGCGACGAGCCCCTCGGTCGCCGCGGCCTCGACGGTGTCCGCCAGTTCGGCACCGAGTACGGCGGTCGCGGCGTCCGGCGCCTCGTCGGGAGCGACCGGGCGAACCGGCGGCAACCGCTCGGTGTCGGGAACCGCGGCGCCCTCGGCCTCGTAGCGCTCGCGGACGGCCTCGGCCGCCCGCTCGGCCCGGCGCTCGAACGCGCCGCACGGCGTCAGCCACTCGTAGAGGACGTGGCGCGTCGGGTAGCGCACGTCTGCCTCCGGCGACGCGAGAAACGTCGCGACGACGGCGTCGTCGGTCCACCGGCCCTCGGCGACGCGCTCGCGGGCTTGCTCGGTCGACGCGCCGGTAGCGTGTTCCTCCGCGACGGCCGCCGCGGTCCGGATCTCCTTCCAGACGACGTCGCGGGCCGTCGACGCGACGCCCTCGTCCTGCAGACTCGCGGCCCGATCGACGCCGTCGCGGAGCGCCGCGCCGACCAGCACGTCCTCGCTCCCGCCGCGTTCCGGCTGCGCGTCCACGAGCGGGTCCACTCGCGCGTCGGCGCCGAGCCCGCCCGAGAGAAGTCCGTGACCGACTAGCGCGACGACCACCAGCGCGAGCAGCGACCCGAAGATGCCGACCAGTGCGCGCGCGACCTCGGGATCGGTCGCCAGCAGCGATCGGTCGGCCGCCAGCGGAACGATCACAAGGGCCGCGAAACAGCCGGCGATCGCCGCGGCGGCCGCTCGCCGGGGGATCGACGGGAATCGCGGCGCCGGGAGTCCCCACCTCATGGCTCGTCGTCCTCCTCGGATCGGATCCGATCGAGCGCCTCGTAGGCGTCGCGTACCCGGTCGTCGCTCTCGGCCCGCCCACCGTACTCGACGTCGCGGAACGCGGACGTCAGCCGATCGACGGCGTCGTCGGGATAGCCCGCGTCGATCGCTCGCCGGGCGATCTGCCCCGGCGTCCGGGTTTCCCGGCGCGCGACGCCGAGCCGGTCGACCAGCCGGTGCCACGCGCGCCGAACGGTCGGCGTCGGCGCGGGATCGTCCGCGTCGTCGGCTGGCTCGTCGGGGGCCGCCCGCGTCGCGTCGGGTCGGTCGACCGCGCTGCTGGCGTCGGCGTCCTCGTCGATCGAGCGCGAACCGCGATCGAGGCTCGGGAGCAGCGACAGCGCCGACAGCCCGCCCAGCGACGGCAGGCTCGGCAATCGGAACCGCGGTAGACGCAGCGCCGCGCCGAACTGCGACAGCCAGCCGACGCCGCCGCCGAGCCCTCCGAACAGCCCGGCGATCGCTCCGGCCGCACGCCGAAGCGCCGCGGGGACGCCCGCGATGGCCGCGCCAAGTCCGGACAGCAACCCGGTCGGCCAGAATCCGCCCCAGAGCCCGTCGCCGATCCACTGCCGGTGTCGGCGCCGGGCTTGCAGGTCGAACACCCGGAGGTACGTGATGACGATCCCGAACAGGACGCTCAGGGCGCCCAGCACGCTCCACGCGAGCGAACACGAGCCCGTCGAGCTTCGCCGCGTCGCTCGCGCCGCGGACCTCGGTGCCGATCGTCGCCGAATCGGCCGCCGGTAGCTGGAACCGCGTCCGTCCGTCAGCGTCGGTCGCGCCCACCCGCTCGCCGTCGACCGTCACGGGCGCGTTCCGGACCGGAACGCCGTCCATCTCCACCCGCGCCGTCGCGGGGCCGAGCGGGAGTTTCGGCGCGAACCACGCGCCCTGAACCGAGACCGTGACCTCGTCGGCGTCGATCGACGTCGCCCCGTCGGCCGCGCCGCGGCGCACGCCGATCGCGTCGCCGTCGGTCGGGAGCGGAACCGTCGCGACGCCGTTCTCGCCGGTTTCGGCGACCCGTTCGCCGCCGACCGTCACGGCCGCATCCGAAACGGACGTGCCGTCGATCAGCGCCGCGACCCGCACAGTCCCGTCCTGAGCGTCGACGCGGCGCGGCCTCACTTCGAGATCGGTCGACAGCGAGACGCGCTCGCTGACGGTCCAGCCGGCGTACGACGCGGAGACGTTCACCGACGACTCGAAGGGGACGGACGTCTCGAGAACGCCGTTCTCGTCGGTCGAGCCGATCCGCCCGCCGTCGACCGTGACCGCGGCGTCCGACACCGGATCGCCGTCCGAGCGTACCGTCACGCGCATCTCCTGCCCCGGAGTCGTGCCCTGCACGCTGATATCGCGGGACACCGGGTCGTCGCCCCCGTCGGCCTCGCCGCTCCCGTCGCCGGCCCCGTCGTCGGTGGGGTCGTCGGGCTGCTCGTCCTTGACGATGCCAGCGCCGTCGGCGTCGCCGCCGACCTGATCGACCGCCGGGAGAAAGCCGGCGACGAGCACCAGCCCGAGGATGCAACACGCGACGACCGCCGCGTGGGTCAGGTCGGGGCCGACGCGTCCGCCGTCGGCCGACGCGTCGCCGCTCATGGATCGACCGCCGAGCGTTCGACGAGTCGTTCGATGCGCTCTTCGACCGGCGGATGGGTGCCGGCGGTGCTGGCCGGCGTGGACGGCCGGTCGGCCAGCCAATCGTCGATCCGGCGGGCGCGCGCCGCCGGCTCCGCACTCGTGCCGGCCGACGCCGCGGCGGCGTCACCCTCGGCTTCCGCGTCCGATTGCGCTGCGGCGTCGGCGGCCGGAGCGTCGGCACCCGGAGCGTCGGCATCCGTAGCATCGGCATCCCCCGTCGGCCCGCGTTCGACGTCGCGGACGCCGCCGAAGGGGACGAAACACAGCGCCCGCAACCCCTCGGCCGAGCGCCGGAGATCCTCGTCGGGCTGGGGCGGCTCGTACTCGTACAGCGTCGTCAGCGCGCCCGCCAGCGCGAGCGGCCGGCCGGTGATCGCCGCCGCGGCGTCGTCGGCCGCGAACTCCCGCTGTCGGGACAGCGTCTCGTTGGCGAGTCGCGCCAGCGGCGGGAACAGCCAGAGGATCGGCGCGACGAACAGGTAGGAGACGATCACGACCGGGAGGAGCCAGTCGAGCGCGAGGCTCGCGCGGCGGCTCATCCCGTCGCGGTCGAACCACCGCGCGCGCCGGAGCAGGCTGGTCACCCGGTAGGCCCGCTCGGCGATCGCGATGAAGAGGCTCGCGAGCGTCATCAGCGTCACGTCGCGGTTCTTCACGTGGGCGATCTCGTGGGCCAGCACGGCGTCCAGCTCGTCGGGATCGAGCGCGTCGAGCAGCGGGCGCGTCGCGACGATCGTCGCATTGCCGGCCCGGCCCACGGTGAAGCAGTTGGGACGTTCGGCGTCGACGACGGCGATCGACGGCGTCGACACGTCGGCCTGAGCCGCCAGTCGGGTCACCGCGGCGTGGAGATCGGGCGCGTCCTCGGGCGAGGCGGTCCCCTCCCAGACGTCGGAGAGCAGCCGCGTGTAGCCGTACCACGCCTGGGCGACGAGAAACGCCGCCGTCAGGACGACCAGCGCGAGCGGCGACACCGCCAGATCGAGGAAGTCGATCGTCGGCTGCTCGCCGAACAGCGCGAGGAGGACCCACGCGACGACGCCGGGGATCACCGTACCGTACGCCCAGACGAGCGCGGCGACGAACAGCCCGTTGAGCGCAACCAGCAGGGCGAGGACGCCCGCGATCCGCAGTCGAAACGATCGGCGTCCGTTGGTGGTCACTGTCCTGACATTCTCGGCCCCGAACCATAAAATTTCTTTTCGGATCGAGGGATCTGTAACCGAACTGCCGGCGAAAGAGAGTCCCCTTCAGAGGTCGCGACGCCAGGTCGGCGTCCCCCGGCGCGGCGTCACTCGCTGAACTGGCGGCATCCCGGCCTCTCGACCGCGGGCTCTCCCCGGTCGCGGCGATCGGCGTCACATATTCGGGCCGCCCGGACGGGCAACCGCTGGGGTAGCTCTATGAGCAACTGTTCGAACGCATCTCGCGGGGCGTCCCGGTTATCGGCGAGCGGATACTCGTCTCTCAGCGCGTTCACGCGGCCCTCGATCCGGTCGTACCGCCCGTCGTACTCGACCGAGAGTCGGGCGTCGACCGTTCCGGAAACGCCGTCGCGGTCGACGAACTCGACGCGGACCATCATCCGACACCCCCTTTCGGTCGGGGCGGCAGTTCGGCGACCGAAATCCGGCTGTCGCCGTACACGGTGATTTCACACCCTTCGTACTCGAACTGCACCGTCGTCTCCGCCGGAACGGCGCTCGTCTCGACAAATTCGGTCAGCGCATCCGGATCGGTCACCGCGCCGAGCGGCGTGGGCTCCAGGGGATCGATCCCGGCGTTCGCCGCAACACGTTCGAGGACTTCGCGAACGAGGTCTCGCTCACGAGGAATGTGTGCTGACTTCATCTGAAGTACCCACGCTAGCGGACGAACTACAACACTACAAGCCTGTCCGTAATGAGTCTGATCAAAGTATACAGCCGCATTTTTCACTAAAATGAATAACTGATAAAACTTCCACGATCAAAGCGAGTACGAGAATGAGACAGGTTTTTAAACTGAATCCGTCGGAAGGTGACACCGGCCGGGGAGATGCTCACTCTTTCAAGGCTCGCGCACCAAATATTAGCGTGCCAATAGTTCAGGCGACGGAGCCGACTGGCGATGGCATCTAAGCCAGTCGCCGTCGAAGCGTTGATCGAGTTAGGCCTCACAGAGTACGAAGCGCGGTGTTTCGTCGCGCTCACCCGGTTGTCGCAGGGAACGGCGAAGGACATCAGCCAGATCGCCGAGGTCCCCCAGTCGCGGGTGTACGACATCACCGAGGAATTACACCAGAAAGGCCTGATCGACATTCAGGAGTCCGATCCGAAGCGGTACTTCGCGCTGCCGGTCGATCGGGCGCTCGAACGGCTGGCCGTGGAGTTCGACGAACATCTCGAGACGGCCAGCGAACAGTTGCAGTCGCTCGACGGGCAAGAAACGAACCAGGAGGGCGTCTGGGAGATCGCCCACCGGGAGGACGTGAAAACCCGCGTCGAGATGCACGTCGAGCACGCCGACGATGAGGTGTACTTGCTCGTCACGGACACGGTGCTGCTCGAAGACGAGCCGCTCGACGCCCTACAGGGCGCACACGAGAGGGGCGTGACCGTGTTTCTGGAGGTGCCCGACGAAGCGTCGCGAGAGAAGATCCACGAACTCGTTCCGGGATCGCGGGTCGCCGTCTCCGAGTTCTCCACGGCGTCGCTATCGGCGACCGACAGCAGGCCGGGACGATTACTGATGGTCGACGAGGAGACAGTTCTCCTGAGCGAGCTTCAGGAGGGACTCGTCCCGGATGACATCGAGGAAACGGGCGTCTGGGGGACGGCAGTCGGCCACGGTCTGGTCGCGTGGGTGCGGGAACTGCTGATAACCCGACGCGAGCGCCTGGAGTTCGAGACGAGCGGCTGAACGGGTTCGAGAACTACTCGACGGCCGCAATCCCGGTTACTCACTGGCCTTGCACCGTTTCGAGTAGACGGAGCTACTCGAAGGCCGCAATCCCGGTTGCTCACTGGCCTTGCACCGTTTCGAGTAGACGGGGCTACTCGAAGGCCGCAAGGCCAGTGAGATCCTCCCCGAGGATCAGCGAATGGATGTCGTGGGTGCCCTCGTACGTGTAGACGGTCTCCATGTTCGCGAGGTGGCGCATCGGCGGGTAGTCCGTCGTGATGCCGTTGCCGCCCAGCATCTCGCGGGCGACGCGGGCCTGCTCGCGGGCCATCCGAACGTTGTTTCGCTTGGCCATCGAGACTTGCTGGGGTCGCAACTCGTCGCGTTCTTTCAGCTCCGCGAGGCGGTGGGCCAGCAGCTGGGCCGTGGTGATCCGGGTCGCCATCTCGGCGAGCTTCTCCTGCTGGAGCTGGAAGCCGCCGATCGGCCGGCCGAACTGCTCGCGGTCGGTGGCGTACTCGCGAGCCGCCTCGAAGCAGTCGCGCGCGGCGCCGACGGCGCCCCAGGCGATACCGTACCGGGCCTGCGTGAGACACGACAGCGGGCCCTTCATCCCCGAGACGTCGGGCAGGACGTTCGCAGCGGGGACGAAGACGTCGTCGAGCGCGACCTCGCCGGTCACGGACGCGCGCATCGAGAGCTTGCCGTCGATCTCGTTCGTCGTCACCCCCTTCCGGTCGGTCTCGACGAGGAAGCCGCGGATCGGCCGGTCGGAATCGGAGGCGTCGCGGGCCCAGACCAGCGCGAGGTCGGCGATCGGCGCGTTCGTGATCCAGGTTTTGGCGCCGTTCAGGACGTAGCCGTCCGCGTCGTGCGCGCCGCGCCCGGCCGAGTCGTCGGCGCGCTCGGCGGTCGTCTCCATGCTCGCCGGATCGGAGCCGTGCTCGGGCTCGGTCAGCCCGAAACAGCCGACCGCGTCGCCCGACCCGAGGTCGGGCAGCCAGCGCTCCTTCTGGTCCTCGGAGCCGAACGCGCGGATCGGGTACATCACCAGCGCGCCCTGGACGCTGGCCATCGACCGGATCCCGGAGTCGCCGGCCTCTAGCTCCTGCATCAGCAGGCCGTAGGCCGTCTCGCTGACGTTCGGCGAACCGTACCCCTCCAGGTTCGGCGCGTAGAATCCTAGCTCGCCCATCTCGCCGATCAGCTCCTCGGGGAAGGTCCCGTCCTCGAAGTGGTCGCCGATCCCCGGTTTGACGCGGTCGGCGATGAATTCGCGAGCGGTGTCCCGGATCATCCGCTCTTCCTCGTCGAGGTCGGCCTCCAGCCCCACGTAGTCGAGCATACCGGATACTAGGGGAGCAGCGTGAAAAATACGACCGCCGAGCGCTACCCCAGCATCGGATCTTGGAGCATCACCGCCATCTGTTGCTCGGCGACGTACTCGTCGTCGATCTTGAAGTGCGCCCGCCGGATCGCCTCGGTCTCCCAGCGGTGGTCCTCCAGAAACCGCACGGCGTCCTGGTTCGTCGCCGGAATGCTCTGGTAGACTTTCTCGTAGCCGTTCGAGGCCGCCCAGTCGAGCCCGCGCTCCATGAGGTGGCTGCCGATGCCGTGACCCCGGTACTCTTCGAGGACGCCCATCGTCAGTTCGGCGGTGTGGCGCAGCTTCGCGAAGTTAGGCGAGTCGAGGTGAACCCAGCCCACCACATCATCGTCGACCGTCGCGACGAAGAACATCCGCGACTCGACGTCGTTGTGCCGGAACACGACCTCCTCGTGGTCGAGGAGATCCATCACGGACTCGGCGGTCAGGTACGCGCCTTCCTCGGAGACCGTCCGCATGACGTGGATGAGTCCCCGGAGATCGCCCTGCTTGGCCGGACGAACGGTAAACTCGACGCCGTCGCCCTCGTGGGTCGTCGGCTCGCCGACGTCGATCGCGATCCGGTAGATGCCGTCGCGCTCGTCGAGGAACCCCTCGTCGATCAGATCCGACAGCTCCAGCTCGATCCGGTCGACGTCCATCGCGAACTCGTCGTCCAGTTCGCCGCGCTCGACGACGCCGTTGCGCTCGACGTACTCGTAGATTCGCTTGCGGTCCTCGGTCTCGAACTCGGGTCGTTGCTGGACCTGCATCGCGTGCGAAGCTACTCCGGCGGCTCACTTAGCCATTGTATCTTGGTAACGAACAACACAGCCGGCGCTGACTGGACGCGGTCGGTCGTCGAACGTCGTCGCGAAAAACGGAGCTCGCTCAGTCCGCGCCGGCGGCGTCGGCCGACTCGGAATCGGCGTCGAGTTCGACGTCGCCTTCGGCTCCGCCGGCAGCGTCCGCGGACGCCCGAACGTCCTCGACGATCGCGAGCCAGTTCTCGAAGACGGTCTTGGCCTCGCAGGCTTTCGCGTAGTTCTCCTCGGTGATGCCGTCGAGCACGCGCTGGATGCGCTCGTCGGGCAGATCCTTGCCGAGCGTCACGTCGCGGGCCGTCTCGGGGTCGTACTCGGGGTGGAACTGGACGCCGAACACGCGGTCCTTGCGGAAGGCGTGGATCGAGTAATCGTTCTCTGCGAGCACGTCGGCGCCGGGAGGCACCTCGGCGACCTCGTCGGAGTGGGTCGTGAAGGCGGTGAACCGCTCGTCGACCCCCTCGAACAGTCGTGAGTCGCCGTCGTGTTCGATCTCCCGGTAGCCGATCTCGTACTCGCCCATCGCCGCGACCTCGCCGCCCAGCGCGTGGGCCAGCAGCTGGTGGCCCCAACAGACGCCCAAACAGGGGAGGCCGGCGTCGACGGCCTCGCGAACCCACGCCGCGGTGGGCTCGATCCACTGTTCGTCCCAGTACACCGACGACCGGGAACCTGTGACGACGACGCCGTCGAAGCCCTCGACCGACTCGGGGAGTTCGACGGCGTTGGCGTCGAACTCCGCCATGTCGGCGTCGAGCTCCCGCCGGAAGTTCCGGGGGGTGTTGGCGTCGTCGTGGGCTGCGTTGAGCACGGCGATGCGCGGTCGACTCATCGGTGTGTCGTACAAGAGGATTCCACCCCATAGGGGTTTCGCCGCCCGCGAACGCTGCCACCACCTGTGACCGACGCGCCCGCGGCATCTGGCCGCCGCCGCGTCCGCTACGGGTCGGCGTCAGGACGCCGTGGCATCGCTACGGATCGGCGTCGAGACGCCGCGGCGGCCGCTGTAGCCGCTACAGGTCGACGTCGCCGTGCTCCTCCAGGAATCCCAGCAGCCGGTCGTTGACCGCCGCGGAGTACTCGATCCCGACGAGGTGGCCCGCGTCGGGAGCGATCTCCAGTTCGGCGTTCGGGAGTCCCTCGGCGAGCGTCTCGGCGTTCGACGGCGGGACGACCCGATCCTCGTCGCCGTGGATGACGAGCGTCGGCAGCGTGATCTCGTACAGCGGCCCCTCGCACTCGTAGCTCGCGAACGCCTCCTCCTGGGCCGCCCAGGCGTCGCGCTCGGCGTCGTCTGCCACGCGCCACGCGGCGATCCGGTCGAGCGCCTCCGGGTGGGCATCCCGGAAGTCGGCAGAAAGAACCGGTTCCAGCGACGCCCGCAGCGCCGCCTCGTCGGCCGGCGGCGCGAACATCGCTTCGCGGGGCTCGGCGGGGAGCTCGGCGTCGGGCCCGCCGGCGCTCGCGCCCAGCAGCGTCAGCGTCTTCGCCCGGCCGTAGCGGCGGGCGTGCTCCAGCGCGACCATCCCGCCGAGTCCGGAGCCCACGAGATGCACAGTTCGGACGCCACACTCCGAGAGCACCGCCTCCAGGTCGGCGGCGAGCTGCGGAACGGTGTAGGGTCCCTCGGGCGCGTCCGACCGGCCGGTCCCGCGCAGGTCCCAGGTGATCGTCTCGAAAGGCCCGGCCAGCGCGTCGTACTGCCAGCCCCAGAGCCAAGCGCCGTATCCCAGGTCCTCGACGAACGCGACGGCCTCGCCGTCGCCGTCGGCTTCGTAGTAGAGTTCGACCCCCTCGCGCTCGATCGTCGGCATGGGACGGGATCGGTCTCGCGGCGGTTTGTAACGTTCGGTCCGCGAGCTTTCGCCGGCGCGCGGGCGAACGGTTAAGTGCGAAAACCGGGTAGGTTCGGACACGGATCATGGCACTACCCGAGGGACTTCCGCTCTGGGCCTACGGGTACGCGGCGGCGTTCGTCCTCGTCCACGGCGCCGTGTTGTACTATCTCTACCGGTCGACCGCGTCGACGCCGAGCGACGACGCCGGCGACACGGAGAGCGAGGCGACGACCGTCGTGTGCGAGCACTGCGGGACCGAGAACGACCTCGAGTACCGCTACTGCCGAAACTGCGTGCGGGAGCTCTCCGGGTCGAGCGGGCCGGACGCGGGCGATCGCAACCCGGCCTCGCCGGGAATTCTCTGAGGATCGGCCCGGAACTACCGCACGGTCCGACGTTTTTACCCGTTAGTGGCCCGAACCTTCGACGACAATGGCTGACAGGGACCCGGACGACCGGCGGGACGGCGACGACTGGGGGGACGACGACGACCGGCGGGGCGACGACGGCGAGGAGTGGGCGGACAGCGGCGACGGCGGGGCAGAGGAACTGTCCTCGAACGGCGGCCGCCCGGACCCGACGAGCGCCCCGCCGGGCGGAACCGGCGGCCGGCTGACGATCAGAGGGTTACTCTCGACGACCGCGGTGTCGGCCGCGGTGCTCCTGCTCGGCGTCGCCGTCGGGACGGTCGGATTGATCGCCGCGATGGGCGTGCTCACCGTCGGCTTCGGGATGAGCTTCGCCCCGGGCCAGAACGTGACGGTGCTCATCGTCCTCCAGCTCGTGCTGCTGCAGGGGATCGGGTTCGGCGCCGCGTCGCTGGCGTACCTCCGGTACAGGAGTCTCGGCCTCGAGTACCTCCGTGCGCGCTCGCCGACCTGGAGCGATATCAAGTGGGTGGTCGGCATCTTCGTCGCCTCGTTCGCGATCCTGATCGCGGGCAACCTAATCCTCTCCCAGCTCGGGCTCAGCGGGGAGGGCCACTCGATCGCCGAGACGGCGTCGGGGAACCCGGAGATACTGCTTGCGCTGATCCCTCTCTCGTTTCTCCTGATCGGGCCCGGCGAGGAGCTGCTGTTCCGCGGCGTCATCCAGAACGCGTTCGTCGACCGGATCGGCGTCAGGAGCGGCATCGCAGCATCGAGCGCCTTCTTCGTGCTGATCCACCTGCCGAACTACAGCGGCCTCGAAGGGCTGCCGACGCTGGCCGTGCTGTTCGCCGTCAGCGTGACCTGGGGGTACGCCTACGAGCGCACGGACAGCCTGTTCGTCCCGGCGATGGCCCACGCCGCGTACAACGCCACGCAGTTCGGGCTCCTGTATATCACCCTGAAGTACGCTCCGGAAACGAGTACGGCGCTGCTGTTGTGATCGGGCGCGATGCCCGTTTTCTCTAGTCGCCGCGGAGCTTGTCGACCAGCCAGATCGCGGCGATGAACGGCGCCAGCGGCAACAGCAAGAGCAGCGTTCCGGCGGCGAGCAGGAGCCCGATCGCGTTCATCCCGAGGTTCGGCTTGGCCGGGTTCGGTGATGTCGCCGAGCGAGTCATACGGCTAGAGATACGTGCCACTTGCGCAAGAAGTTTGCTCCTGACGCGTTCGCTCGCTCGACCGACGACGGGACCGACGCCGAACCGCGACGGACGGGAGCGGACCCCGCTACGAGCGCCGCCGAAGCGTCAGGGAACGTGATCGCCGCCGTACTGCAACGTCATCTCCTCGGCCTGATAGATGTTGATCAGTTCGTTGACGATCTCGTCGTAGGACTCGTCTTCGACGCGGAGGCCGTCGAGGCGCTCGATCGTCTCCTCGTCGAGGTTGACGTTCGGCATACCCGTACGTAGGGCCGCCGGACTATTAAGCGCCACGTGGGTGCCGACCGACCGCCGGACGGCCGGGGCGACGAGCGACCCGGACATCGATCACCGGCGACGATCAGCGATCGTCCGACGGCGTCAGTCCGGCGTGATCGTCGCGCTCGCGCACTCGACGCATCCTCGCGCGGAGGTCGGCCGGGGCCGCCGGCGCGTCGTGCTCCACCGAGCGGTCGTCCGCGTCGATCTCGTCGGCCGGCACCGGGAACGTCCGAAGATCCTCGTGGATCGCGATGCCCGCGTACGCCCCGTCGCCCATCGCGATGGGCGTCTGATTCTGGCCGTGGGTCACGTCGCCGACCGCGTACGCGCCGTCGACGCTGGTCTCGCGGGCCCCGTCGACGGCGACGGCGCCGTCCGATCGGAGCTCGCACCCCATGCCTTCGGCGAGATCGCCGTGGTAGCGGCGGCCGTACATCGCGAACCCGCCGACGTACGTCCGGCGGGAGCCGTCGGCGAACTCCAGGCCGCCCAGCCGGCGCTCGTCCTCACCGTCGGGGAACGCGGAGACGACCGAGCGGCTCTCGACCGCGATCGGATGAGCCTCAACCTGATCGGCGGTGTCCTCGTTCCACGTCGGATCGGCGCCGTTGAGTAGCAGGTCGACGTCGTCCGTGAAGTTCAGCAGCACCATCGCCGCGTGGGCGGCGTGCCCGTCGTTCCCGAGGACGAACGCCGGGGCGTCGCCGAGCGCGTACGCGTCGCAGTGCAGGCAGTAGTGGAGCCCGCGCCCGACGAACCGCTGGAGGCCGGAGATGCCGGGGCTCTCGTCGGAGAAGCCCGTCGCCAGCACGACCCGATCGGCCGACAGCGTCGCGCGCTCGGCGTCGACGCGAAAACGCGGCGGGGACTCGTCGACGCGGTCGATCGACGCCACGTCGTCCTCGTAGTAGTCGGCGCCGTACTCCTCGAGTTGCCGGATCACCCGCTCGCTCAGCTCGTCGCCGCTGATCTCTTCCGAGACGCCCGTGAGGTTGTGGACGTGGGCGACGGTCGTGTGCCGGCCGCCGCCCCGCTCGACGACCGCCGTCCGGTGGCCCAGCCGCGTCGCGTACAGCGCAGTCGTCAGTCCAGCAGGGCCGCCGCCGATCACGACGACTTCGTACTCGGGTGGTTCGGTCATACTCGGCGCTACCACGACGCGACACTACAACGGCGGGGGCGCGGGAAGGGCAGAGAGCCGTGAGAAGGGAGGTGCTGGCGGGCGGCAGCAAGCGCCCGAAAAGAGACGCCCTCACCAGGGCTCGTCCTTGAGGCCGAGCGCGTACGCGATGCCGTTGGTCAGCAGGTGCAACGCCGGCGTCAAGATCACGACGACGGCGAGCACCTGCAGCGTGAACACGTCGGTAAACCAGTCGAGCGCGACGATTGCGGTCAGTCCGAGCGAGACGACGACGAAGTCGAGCTGGTCGACGCCGGGGAACGCTGCACCCCGCTCGCGGCCCGTTCGGCGCTTGAGGAACGAGGCCAGAATGTCGCCCAGCATCGCGCCGAACGGCAGGGCGACCATCGCGGCCGCCGGGAACGTCGGTACGGCGACGCTCAGCGCGTCTTCGGCGCCGGGCGCCAGCGCATTCAGCAGGGCGGCGAGCGCGACGCCGACCAGCGTTCCGACCGCCGTGCCGCGCCAAGTTTTCCCGTCGCCGAGCACCCGGCGACCGCCCCAGGTTCGGCCGCCGTCGATCGGTCGACCGCCGCCCGCGAGCACCGCCGCGTTGTTCGGCACGTACGCCGGCAGCATCGCCCAGACGGCGACGACTACCGCTTCGATGACGCTCATGCCCGGGACCAGTCGGGCCCGCGATATAAACGCTCCCGATTCCGACTGGTCTGCGGCGCCCGGACGCCGCGGGGCCGACGCCGTAGGCGCGGCGAGCGCCGGGCAGGCAAACGTTACAAGCCGTCGTCCCGAATCTGCCGCCATGATCCCACCGATCGCCGACAACTTCGTCGCGGGCGAGACCGCGCCCGAGGCGATCGAGCGCGCCGTCGAACTGGATCGGCGCGGCGTCGGAACGATCCTGAACCTGCTCGGCGAGCACTACGAGCGACCGGAGCCGGCCGCCGAGGACCGCGACGCGTACGTCCGTCTGATCGAGGACCTCGCCGACGCCGGCGTCGAGGCGTGCGTCTCGATCAAGCCGTCGCAGCTGGGACTGGACGTCGACGAGTCGACGTTCCGGTCGAACCTCGAGACGGTGGTCGAGGCGGCCGCCGAGCGCGGCGCGTTCGTCTGGGTCGACATGGAGAACCACGAGACGACCGACGCGACGCTCGACGCCTTCGAGGAGCTGGCGACGGCCCACGAGTGGACCGTCGGCGTCTGCCTGCAGGCCAACCTCAAACGCACGCGCAAGGACCTCGCGCGGCTGATCGACGTCCCCGGGAAGTTCCGGCTCGTGAAGGGCGCTTACGACGAGCCCGACGACATCTCCTACACCCGGAAAGCGCGAGTCGACGAGGAGTACCGCGAGCTGTTGCGCCACGCGTTCGCGAACCGCGAGCGCGGCGTCGGCGTCGGCAGCCACGACCCGGCGATGATCGAACACGCCAGCGCGCTGGCCGCCGAGCACGGCACCGACTTCGAGATCCAGATGCTGATGGGCGTCCGCGAGCCGGCCCAGTTCGACCTGGCGGCCGACTACGACGTCTACCAGTACGTCCCCTACGGCGACCGGTGGCTATCCTACTTCTACCGGCGGGTTGCCGAGCGCCGGGAGAACGCGCTGTTCGCGGTGCGGGCGGCGCTGGGCGTGTGACCCGACCGTTTCCCGCCGTCCAGCCCGCTGGATTCGCGCTCGGCGCCCCGCCGTGTCGTCACGCGCCCAACAATAACAGCGCTGATTAGGGAGGGTTACAAAGGGGGTGGCAATGGCAACGTGGAAGCGGGACTTCGCGAGCGGCCTCGTCGTCCTCGTCCCGATCATGGTGACGCTCTGGGTGATCGTCTACCTCTACAACTTCATCGCCGGGGCGCCGCTGGTCAACGCCGTCGACGAGAACTTGCTCGCGACGCTCGGCTTCGGGTGGCTGCCGACGAACGTCGTCCGGGTGCTCGTGACGGCGGTCGTGTTCCTGACCGTCGTGTTCGCGGTGGGCTACCTGATGCGCACGGCGCTGGGCAACGTCGCCGAGGACAAGCTCGACGACCTGATCAACCGACTGCCCGGGCTGCGAGTCGTGTACAACGCCTCGAAGATGGCCGCCGAGACCGCGCTCGGGGGCACCGAGGCGCTCCAGACGCCCGTCAAGGTGGAGGTGTGGGACGGCGTCCGCATGACGGCGTTCAAGACGGGCAAGCGAACCGACGACGGGCGCGAGCTGCTGTTCATGCCGACGGCGCCGAACATCACCACCGGGTTCGTGATCGAGGTCGAGCCGCAGGACGTCCAGGAGATCGACGAGCGCGTCGAGGACGCGCTCACCCGGCTCCTGAGCGCCGGCTTCGGCGACGCAAAGAACCACAGCGGCGGCCTCCGCGGCGTCCCGATCGACGTCCACGAGGCCGACGACGAGGCGGGGCGGCTCGCGAGCGGCGAGGCCGGGGAACGAGCGAGAACCGCGAGCGACCGTCGCGACGACGCCGACGGCCGGGTCGACGCCGGGGCGGACGAGTAACCAGTCGCTGTCGGAGCTGTTCTGCGGAAAATCGAGCTGCCGAACGGACGAAGCTGCGTCGACCTAGACGTAGGTGAACCAGTCGGCGTACTCGTCGCCGGGGTCCTCGACCAGATCGAAGAAGCGCTGCTGGATCTCCTCGGTGACCGGGCCGCGCGTCCCCGAGCCGACCTCGACGTTGTCGACCTGCCGGATCGGCGTGACCTCCGCTGCGGTGCCGGTGAAGAACAGCTCGTCGGCGGTGTGGAGCTGGCCCCGCGAGATCGTCGCGTCGTCGTGGACCGTGTACCCCAGGTCGCGGGCGACCTCGATGACGCTCTGGCGCGTGATGCCGTCGAGGATCGACTGGGAGAGCGCCGGGGTGTAGAGCTCGCCGTCGTTGACCATGAAGATGTTCTCGCCGGGGCCCTCCGCGACGTAGCCTTCCTTGTCGAGCACGATCGCCTCGGTGTAGCCGTTGCGCCGGGCCTCCTCGCCGGCGAGCATGCTGTTGACGTACAGCCCCGTCGTCTTGGCGTTGGTCGGAATCTGGCTCGAGGAGTGCTTGCGCCACGAGGAGACCATCACCTCGACGCCGTTCTCCAGGGCGTTCTCGCCGAGGTACGTGCCCCACGGCCAGCAGGCGATGGCGACCCGCGTCGGGCAGTCCTTCGGGCTGACACCCAGGCTGTTGTAGCCGTAGAACGCGATCGGCCGGATGTAACACGACTCCAGATCCTGCCGTCGGATGAGCTCCATCGTCGCCTCGGTGAGCTCCTCGCGGTCGTGCTCGATGTCCATCTCGTAGGGCTTGGCCGACTCGTAGAACCGGTCGAGGTGTGCGTCCCACCGGAAAATCGCCGGGCCGTCCGCGGTGTCGTAACAGCGGACTCCCTCGAAGATGCCGGTGCCGTAGTGAAGACCGTGCGTGAGGACGTGCACCTGGGCGTCGTCCCAGTCCTGGAACTCGCCGTCCATCCAGATGGTGTCGACGTCCATCTCGTCAAATCCCATAGGCGCCCAATTGTACCCCGTCGTTAAGAGTGTTCACGATTCCCGAGCGGCACCCAGCGATCGCGGTTACCGTCGGTGAGCGAACGCGGCTCCGCGCTCACTTCGCTTCGGCGTCCTCGCGAGCGCTAGCGAGCGAGGGCTCACGGAGCTTTGCTCCGCGGTGTCTTCGGGCGAGTCAGCGCCCGAAGGCTCGGAGGACGCGATGCGTCCTCCGGCGTCCTGACGAGCGGAGCGAGTCAGGGCTCGAAGCGTTCTACGCTTCGGCGTCCTCGCGAGCGCTAGCGAGCGAGGGCTCGATGAAGTTATTTATCGGCGCCCAGCAGCGCCCAGAGCCGCTCGCGGTCGCCGTCCATCCGCTCCAGAAGCTCGCGGAACTCCGCTTGCGTCTCCGGCGTCACGTCGACGGCGACCATCCCCCGGTCGGGCTGGCCGTAGACGACCGTCGCGCCTTCCGGCGCTGCCAGCACCGCCGGGAGCGTCGCGAGGTCCTCCTCGCCGTCGACGACGATCGTGGTTTGACCGTCCCGCGCGACGGCGTCCCGCAGCGCCTCGAGGAGGTCGGCCGTGAGGACGCCCGCGGGATTGACGGTATCGATGCGGTCCGCTCCGGCGTCGACGGCGTCGCGCACCTCGTCGTCGACGGCCCGACGCTTCGTGCGCCCGTCGACCAGCGCGACGTCCGGTCGGCGGCCGGCCCGCTCGAAGTGGTAGGTGACGATGTCGCCGACGGCGATCAGGGGCTCGCCGGCGTCAGAAAGCAGCTCCTCGGCGTCGGTGTACAGCGGTCCCAGCGGGTCCTTGAACGCCGCCCGCAGCTCGTCGGGAAGCCGGACGACGACCGTCGCGTCGCTGTCGGCGGCGTCGCGGTCGCTGCCGGACGCCGACGCGTCGGCGTTCGCGTCTTCCTTTGGAGAGTCGCCGCCGTCGCGGGCCACGCTGCGTTACCGGACTTTCAGCGCGTACGCGCCGGGTTCGGTCACTTCCATCTCGGTGGCGATCCGGCTCTCCTCGGGGTGGGCGACGATGACGTAGCCCGCCCAGTCCTCGGTGAGGCTGCTCGACCCGCAGGCGACGCAGGTCTGCTCGTCGGGGTCGTTGACGCGGTGGCACTCGCGACAGACGAGGCGATCCTCGGCCATCAGCTCTCACCGGCTTGCGCCTGGCGCTCCTGGCGGTCCTCCTCGAGCCAGCCGTGCTTGCCGAGCCCGGGCTGCTTGGCCGTCAGGCCGATCTTGGAGTCCCGCGGGTTGCGCTCGTCGATGCTCTTGGTGACGATGCGGGCGCGGACGGCGTCGTCGGTGCCCAGCGCGCGGTCGGACTCGTTGGAGGCCAGCCGCTGGTTCTCCGAGTCGAACGCCAGATACTCGTTGGAGATCTGCGAGACGTGGAGCAGACCGTCGACGGGGCCGATCCCGACGAACGCGCCGAACTCCACGGTCTCGACGACCGTCCCGTCGACGACCTCCTGCATCTGGGGGTCGAACGTGACGGCGTCGAACTCGGCCTCGTAGTAGACGCCCGGCCGGTTCGGCAGGACGGTGCCCTGCCCGATGTCGTGGACGTTGACGACGCTGACGACGGAGCCCACGTCCTCGTCCATGCGCCCCTCGAGTTTGTCCTGCAGCAGCTTCTTGACGAGCTCCGGCGTGACGTTCGCGAGCTCGCGCGGCGGTACCTCGACCGTGTCCTTCAGTCTGACCCGTTTGTACATTGCTATGGTTGAGTAACTGCGAGTTTGTTCTTGCCCCTTAAACCAATTACTGCGACGCCCGCGTCGAGCGCCCGCTCCTGGAGAGGCTGGTCGTTCGTGACGACGTAGTCCGCGACGCCCTCGCGGGCGAGTTCGACGACCGCGTCGTCGGCGTACGACGCCTCCGTGTCGACGAGCAGGCAGCGATCCGTCGCCAGATCGTGGCCCACGCTCGCCGCGATGCCTTCCTCGCCGCCCTTGTCGGCGAGCTTGCGGAGCTCCTCGACGACCGCCTGCGGGGCGGTCGGCTCGTATCCATCGAGGAGTCTGTCCAGCTCGTCGAACAGCCGGACGTCGAGTTCGACAGGCATCATCAAGGCGTTCGTGTCGACGACGACGGTCGCGACCATCCTATCCCTGTAGCGTGCCGATGCCGATCAGCCGCCAGCGCGCGCCGACCCGGCGGTTGATCGCGATCTTCGCGCCCTCGGCGGCGCAGACGGGCCGCTTGAGCGCGACCTCGCACTCGTCGTCGCGGGCGCTCGTGACCGATCCGACCGTCGTCGCGGTGCCGATCGTCAGCATCAGCGGCTCGCCCGTCGAGATCTCGTCGACCTGGCCGCTGTCCTGCCCGACGATCCGGTCGAGCAGATCGACCTCCATCTCGAAGGAGTTCCACGTCGGAGGGAGCGTCCCGGGCGGTCCCGCGAGCTGGCCCGCGAGCGCGTCACCCTTGGTGAGACTGGGGTCGAGTCCGGTGCCGACGCCGAGCAGTCCGCCCGGCGTGACCGTCTCGACGTTCTCGCCGCCGGCCTGCAGCGAGCGGATCTCGGTCGTGATCGGGCGGTACTCCGACTGGCCGCCCTCCTCGACCTCGCGGCCGGGGCGGACCTCGATCTCCTCGCCGTCGTTCAGTTCGCCCTGCGCGAGCGAGCCGCCAAGGACGCCGCCGGTGAGGTCCTCCCAGGTCGTTCCCGGGCGATTGATGTCGAAGCTTCGCGCGACGTGCATCCGGGCGTCGGCGTCGGGATCGCGATCCGGCGTTGGGATCTCCTCCTCGATCGCCTGGATCAGCACGTCCATGTTGACCTCCTGCTGGGCGCTGATCGGGACGATCGGGGCGTCCTCGGCGACGGTGCCCTCGACGAACTCCTGGATCTCCTCGTAGCTCTCGCGGGCCCGGTCGGCGTCGACGAGATCGACCTTGTTCTGGACCACGACGATGTTGTCGATGCCGATGATGTCCAGCGCCATCAGGTGCTCTTCGGTCTGGGCCTGGGGGACCGGCTCGCTGGCGCTGATCACCAGCACAGCGCCGTCCATGATCGCCGCGCCCGAGAGCATCGTCGCCATCAGCGTCTCGTGGCCCGGTGCGTCGACGAACGACACGGTCCGAAGCGGTTCGCTGGGGGAGCCGTCGGCGCACTCTTCGTCGACGGTGTAGCGCTCGGGTTCCTCCAGGTCCGGACATTCGCGGAACGTCGCGTCCGCGTAGCCGAGACGGATAGAGATACCCCGCTTCATCTCTTCGGAGTGCTGGTCGGTCCACTCGCCGGACAGGGCCTGCACGAGCGTGGTCTTGCCGTGATCGACGTGGCCGACCAGTCCGATGTTCACCTCCGGTTGTCGGTGATCGTCTGACATATGGGGAGTAATCTTGGTAGTTTTTCGCCCCGAACGACTGATAAACCTACTGTTCTCGACCCGCGGTTCGGGGGCGCGTGCTATGCTCGCCCAGTAATTCGCCGCCGCCGCAACACGGCGTCAAACGGACGCAGTCCCGATGCTCGCGCCGAACTGCGAAACACTTACTACTACTCAGCAGGCTTGTCGAACACTCACATGGGTTCGGGAAATATTGGAGGGAAAAGACGACAGCTGACGCGACGTCGGGCACTTCGATGCGCTGGCGTCGCGGGGAGTACGGCTCTCGCGGGCTGCCTGGGACGGCTTGCGACCAGACCGTCGGCTGACGATCCAGATCGGGTCCTGGTCGAGGACGCACCAGTATATCCGGACGACACCGACGTGACGATGTTCCAGCGCGGCGTCCGCCGGCACGGCTACTACGGCGACGAGGTCGTGCCCCGCGACGTTGCTGTTGGCTGGCAGCGACCGGTCAACCGCGATCCCCACTCGGCTGCCAAGGCGACGCCGATGCCGACTTCCGAGGGGACGGTGTTGATCCCCGCCGATACCGGAATTCTCCACGCCGTCACGCCGGACGGCGAGGAACTGTGGACAGCCGATCTGGAGGTGTCGTCCCGCGGGATGCACGGGACGCCTGCGGTGGCCGACGGGACGGCGTTCGTCGGCGCGTACGACGGCAACCTCTACGCGTACGACGTCGAGAACGGCGAGCACCGCTGGACAGCAGATCTCGGTGACGCTATCGGCGCTAGTCCCGCCTACATCGACGGCACGATCTACATCACCGTCGAGTACGACGATCCCGACGGGAAGCTGTTCGCCGTCGACGCCGAGACGGGCGATGTCGAGTGGATCGGCCCGCATCCGACGGATCATCCCCACTCTTCACCCGCGATCGATCCTGACGCCGGGCGCGTCGTCGTTGGATCGAACGACGGCACTCTCTACGCGTGGGACTATCCGTCCGGCCGGTTCGCGTGGAGGTTCGAGACCGGTGGCGACATCAAAGGACCTATCGCGACGTACGACGGCGTCGCGGTCTTCGGCTCGTGGGACCACAACGTGTACGCGGTCGATCTCAAGGACGGCACGGAACGGTGGGCCTACGAGACTGAAAACATGGTCATGAGCGGGCCGGCGATCGACCCGAATGAGGGGATCGCCTATGCGGGCGGCCACGACTACCACGTCTACGCGCTCGATATCGAGACCGGCGACGTGCGCTGGGTTCGCACCACTGGCGGGATGATCACCAGCGCGCTCACCGTCACCGCGGGGACGGTGCTCGTCGGCTCCTACGACGGCTACCTCTACGCGTTCAACAAGGCGACGGGCGATCGACGCTGGCGCGTCGGCCACGACGGCGAAGTGACCAGCGCCGTCGTCCCTGACGACGGGCGGCTCTACTACGCGGAACGCGGCGTGTTCATCGACGACGAGGAGCTGGTGACCCCTGGGCGAGCGTACTGTCTAGTCGCCGACGAGTAGCCGAATCGCCGGTCGACTTTTGTCCGCGCACGCCAACGGAGTACCGTGCGCGAGTTCGCGTTCGAGCTGTCGCTGTGCGCCCACCTCGAAGCGACGACTGAGAACGTCGTGAGCCGCCAGCTCGGCGCCGGCGTCGATCGGCCGGGCAAGCGGATCGTCGACGTCGTCTGCGTCGAGCAGGGGCCGGCCTTCGACGAGCGGGCGGCGATCACCGCCGCGGCGATCCCCGACGCGGCGATCGAGTGCGACGCCGGGGCGGGCCGGTTCCAGCCGCGCGGGCGGGTCATCGAGGGGCCGCCGGAGCGTAAGCGCCACGTCGTCGAGCGGGCGGTCGAGGCGGGCTTCTTCGAGCGCGAGCTCCGAGGCGGCCGCGAGTACGTCCGGCAGGTCGCACGGTATCCCGGCGACTGGTTCGGCCGGATCGTCGGCATCGAGAACAAGCCCGATCTCGGAACGCCGGGCGACCTCGAAACCCAGCTCCGCAAGGACGTCAGCCTCGCGCTGGTCGACGAGGCGATCCTGGCGACCGAGAGCCACGTCACCGGCGCGCACCTGAACCGGATTCCAGAGGAGATCGGCGTCTGGCGCGTGGATCCGAACGCCGACCCCGACGACCGGATCGACGTGCTCCGCGAGCCGACGCCGCTGGACGTCGACGGTCCGGGGATCGAGCTTCACGACGAGCACCCGGGGCGGGCCGAGATCTATCCGGCGAACGCGACCGAGAAGACGCAAGCACGGCGGCGTCTCGCCGAGCGTGCCTACGGGAAGGGATGGCGAACGTACGAGCTGCCCGGCTGTGGCGCCGCCGACGCAGCCGAGCGCGAGGGCGTCGCCGGGCTACCGTACTGCGCGTGGAAGGGCCGGCTCGTGGATCCCGCGAGCGAGTGCGGTCCTGCCTGTGGCGGATACGACGAAGTCGAGCCACCCGACGCCGACCTCGCCGCGGCGCGCGCGGAGAGTTCGCCGTGGGTCGCGGACCCGGCTGGGCGACAGCGACGCCAGGCCGGACTGGACCGCTTCGCGAACGACGGCTGAGCCGGCCGACTCAGCGGGACGACGTGCGAACGTCGAACAGCGAACCGGCGCCGGAGTAGCACAGGCAGGCGGCGAACGCCGTCGTCCCGAGTTTGCCGCCGGCGCCGGGGAACGCGCCCGCGACGGCGACGAAGACGACCCCGCACAGCGCGCCGGCGAGCGCGAACGCCGCCTCGCCGTCCAGTCGCTCGGACCCCGACATGCCGACGAACGACGCGCAGAACGCGACGGCGGCCAGTGTCCCGCCGACGGCGGGAGCGGCAGTCGGGAGCGCGAGGGCGGCGACGACGCCGACCAGCGCCGATCCGATCACGGCGCCGAGACCCAGCCGACGGCTCAGGACGGCGGTCGCGACCGAACCGGCGGCCGCGACCGGGACGACGAGGCGAACGCTGTGCCAGGCGATCGGATTCGCGGCGGCGTAGCCGGCGTCCGTCAGCGCCGCCGTCGCGACGCAACCGAAGAACGCGATCGTCCCCAGCTTGCCGCCGAACCCGTCGAATGCCCGCCCGGCAGCCGCGTACGCGAGGCCGGCCAGCGTCCCCGCAGCGGCCACGTACGCAACGGACGGGAACAGTGCGGGCGAGGCCATCCCCACGAACGATCCGCAGTACGCCGGGACGCCGAACTCCTCGGCGCCGACGCCGGCAGCCAGACCGACGAGCGCCGAGGCGAGCACCGGTCCCGGCGGGGCGTGGACGTGCAGCGCGTACGTGACGATCGCCCCCGCGACGACCGCGCCGGCGTCGACGACGTCCGACCGTTCGACTGCGACCGCGTCCGCTGGCCCGAGGGCTCGATCGTACTCCGACCCGACCGCGACGGCGCCGACGAGGAACAGTCCGGCCCCGAACGCCCCGGTAGGAACGGCGTCCGGGACACCGAGCGCGCGCACGATCAGCGCGGCGGGCGTCAGCCCCAGCACGGCGTACCCGAGCGCGCGCGGCAATACGTTCATGGCCTCGATAGTTCGAGGACCGCTGTAGAGCGTTACGATATTTTCCCGAATCATAAGAACACATATATTTTGAGGACTCTGCACGTCGGCGAGCGAGCGTGGAGTAGAACCCTCCGCGATCGGGGATTCGCAGAGCGTATAGGTGCAGGAGGGAGTACGATCGAACGAGACCGACGGAGTGCGAACCGTCGCGCCCCTCGACCGATACAATGCGACGTGACAACGAAGAGACGACATGTAGCGATGGTACCGTCGCCGCGGACGACGCGCTGCCGGACGCCGCCGACGAGCGCGCCGACCGGAAGCGGACGGTGACGTTCACCCGGAGCGGCGTTCGGGACGGGTTCGTCAAGTGCGTGCCCGTCTCGCTTGGCGTGGCGGGGTACGGGATCGCCTTCGGCGTCCTCGCCCAGCAGGCCGGACTCAGCGTCGCCGAGGCGGCCCTGATGAGCGCGACCGTCGTGGCCGGCGCGGCCCAGGTGATCGCGGTCGAACTGTGGGCGGACCCGATCCCGGTCGCGCTGGTCGTCGGCACGGCGTTCGTCGTCAACCTCCGGTACACGCTGATGGGCGCGGCGCTGCGACCGTGGCTGCGGGACCTGACGCCGCTGCAGGCGTACGGGAGCGTCTTTTTCATGGCCGACGAGAACTGGGCGCTGACGATGGGCGAACTCCGATCGGGGAGCGACAAAGGGGCCTTCCTCCTGGGAAGCGGCCTCGCCATCTGGGCGTTCTGGGTCGGCTCGACGGTGCTGGGCGCGACGGCCGGAGCGACGATCGGCGAACCCTCCCGGTACGGCCTGGACTTCGTGCTGGTGGCCGTGTTCCTCGCCATCGCGGTGTCGCTGTGGGACGGCGCGTCCGATCTCGTTCCGTGGGCCGGCGCGCTGCTCGTCGCCGTGCTGGGTGCGCAGTTGCTCCCCGGGAGCTGGTACATCCTGGCGGGCGGGATCGCCGGATTCGTCCTGGAGGTGGCGCGCTTTGAGTCCTGACATCTCGCTGACGCCGGTCGTCGTCGGCGTCGTGGCGGCGATGGCGCTGGCGACCTACGTCACCAAGGCCGGCGGGCTGTGGCTGCTGGGCCGGATCGACGTCTCGGAGCGGGTCGAGACCGGCCTCGAAGTGCTTCCCGGCGCGATCGTCGTCTCGATCCTCGGCCCGGAACTGGTCGAGGGCGGCCCCGCGGAGTGGGGCGCCGCGGCGCTCGTACTGGTGGTCGCCTGGAAGACAGAGAGCGTACTGCTGGCGATCGTCGTCGGAGCCGGGGCGGTCGTCGCGTTCCGGGGCGTGCTGTGATCGTTTCTTACAGCTCGTAGCGCTCGCCGTCGACCGCCAGCGGCTCCTCGAACGCTTCCTCGACGGGATAGAAGTGCGCGAGGTGGACCAGTCGCGTCTCGTCGGCGTCGAGCTCGTCGGCCAGATCCAGCGCGCCCTCGCGGGTCATGTGCTTGGTACCGAAGGTTCGCGGGACGCCGTCGTCGTCGTGGTCGGCGCCGCCGATCGGGTGGTGCTCGCAGAGGCTGGCCGGGACGATGGCGTCGGCGAGAAAGAGGTCCGGATCGGCCAGTACCTCGCGCGACCGCGTGGGGATGTCGTAGCTCGTGTCGCCCGACAGCGAAAGCGTCGCGCCCGTCTCGGGGTCCTCGATCACGACGCCGTAGCAGACCAGCGGCGGGTGGTCGACCGGAACGAGCGTCACGTCGAGCCCGCACGTTCTGATCGTCTCGAACGGCGTCGCGGGGCGTGGTTCGACGGCGTCGAGGTAGCTGTACTTGCGCTGGATCGTCTCGACGACGCTCTCGCCGGTCTGGGGATCGGTCTCGTCGGCGGCGTACACCGGGACGCCGTCGAGCAGTCGGTAGGCGTTGCCGAGTCCGTCCAGGTGGTCGAAGTGAACGTGCGATATCAGGACGGCGTCGGGCAGGTCGACGCCTTCGCGGAGGAACTGGTACCGGAAGTCCGGCGAGGCGTCGATCAGTAGCGACTCGCCGGTGCGCTCGTTCCGGACGTGGACCGAGAAGCGCGTGCGCTCGACGTCGAGCTCGCGGCTGCGCTCGCAGGTGTCGCAGGCACAGCCGACGGTCGGCGTCCCCGTCGTGTCGCCCGTCCCGAGTAGTGTGACCTCCATAGCGTAGTTCTCAGCGTCAGCGCTCGCGTTCGGTTCACGTCAGTCGCGACGCATCGGCGGCGAAGGGGGCTCGGCGTCAGTGTTCGTGGGCGTGGTCGTGGCCGCCCTCGCCGCCGTCCGCGCCGATGTCGCCGCCGGCGACCAGCGCGTCGTGGTCGCCGTCCATCATGTCCATGTTCTTGAGGTTGTCCCGCTCCTCGAAGTCCTCGACGGCGTCGACCAGATCCTGCTGGGTCAGCGTCGTCCGCTCCTCGGTTAGCGCGTCGAGCACGGCCTCGCGGAGCACCATCCGCAGGTCGCTGCCGGTCAGCCCCTCGGTGAGCTCGGCGATCGCCTCGGGGTCGAACTCGTCGATGTCCATCGCGCGCGTGATCACGCGCAGGATGTCCGCGCGCATCCCGGAGTCGGGCTTCGGGAAGTTGACGATCTCGTCGAAGCGGCGCCACGCCGCGGCGTCGAGCTGGTCGGGGTGGTTCGTCGCGCCGATCAGCAGGACGTCGTCCTCGATGAGGCTGACGTCGTCGATCGACTTCAGCAGGGTGTTGACCGCGCGCTTGATCGCGGCGTGCTCGTCGGAGGCGCGGGTCTTCGCGACGAAGTCGAACTCGTCCATAAAGAGGATACACGGCGAGAGCCGCTTTGCCACTTCGAACACCTTCTCGACGTTCTTGGCCGTCTCGCCGAGGTACTGGCTGGTGATCATCGAGAGTTTGACCTCGACGAACGGCAGGTCGAGCGAGTGGGCCAGTCCGCGAGCGACCGACGTTTTACCCGTGCCTGGCGGCCCGACGAACAGCAGCTTGCCGATCTCGCGCAGACCGATCTGGGCGAGGTAGTCGCGGTGCTCGATCGCCTTGACGATCTTGTGGATCTCGTTTTCCTGGTCGGTCGTCAGCACCAGATCGTCGAGCGTCATCTCGATCTCCTCTGGCGCGCGGATGTCGACCAGATCGAGCATCTCCTCCTCGTCCTCGTCGTCGAAGTACTCCTCGAGCAGGCTGTCGATCCACACCCGGTCGGCCTGAATCGGTCGGTTGGCCTCGCGAGCGCGCTCGTAGTCGATCTCGCAGTCCTCGCCGAACCGGTAGGCGAGCGTCGGGTTCGTCCGAAGGCGCTCGTCGTCGGCCCGCTCGAGGAACCACTCCTCGGCCATCTCGGGCTGGTTGATCGAGATCGATCCCGAGAACTCGTCGCGCTCGGTGAACATCAGGTCCGAGACGGCCTCCCATGGCTGGTCGACCCCGGTCCCCGCTCGCGCGGTGCTGTTCGTCGCCGACAGCGGACGCTCGATCTCGCCGTCGCTCCAGAACACCCGCCGGAACCGCGGGGGGAGGTCGTTGGCGTCGAGGTCCCGCTCGTCCGTGAAGATCCGCGTCGTCAACAGAAACTCGACGACGTCCATCGCCGCGTTGCTCATTCCCCGATAGGTTGGATCGGACGACTCTTAAGGCCGTCGAAGCGGCGTGGTCCGGGGACGGTCGATCCGACGCCGGAACGATCGCTACCAGTACTCCTCGGTGTCGTCGCGCCGCGACGAGTCGTCCTCGTCGTCGCTCTGCGAGGCGTCCGGGTCGCCACGGCGGCGGCCGTCGTCCGCGGCGCCGAACCCGCCGCGCTCGTCCCGCGACTGTCCGTAGTCGTTCCGGTCGTCGCGGGGCCGTCCGAACTCGTCGTCGCGCCGGTCGCGGTCGTCGGTCGTCCCCCAGCCGTCGTCCACCTGCGGTTCGCCGCCCCGCGGGCCGTCGCCCCAGTCGTCGCCGCGTGAGTCGCCCTCGCGGGCGCCGTTGCGAAAGTGCTGGATCACCGCCCCGAGGCCCAGCGAGACCGCCACGACGTTGACGATCAGATTGAGGACGGGGATCTGTCCCACGATCGTCAGCGCGACGAAGCCGATCAGGTAGCCGATCCACAGGTTCTTCGCGGTGAGTTCCGTCCGGCGGTCGCTCGACGCCAACCGGTACAGTACGAGCCCGAGCGCGATGTTGATAACGACCGAGGCCGGGATCAGCAGAAACACCAGAACCAGCAACAACGGGATTCCGAGCACCGCGCCGATCATCGTCACGATCAGGATGATCGACAGGACGAACACCCCGACGATCGCGGCGAACCCGACGATTCCGGTCTCGACGGCGTCCTCGCGGACGTACCGGACCGTCGAGCGCGTGAACCCCGGAGCGAGGTGGATGAGCAGCGCAGCAACGATCAGGCCGAACACAAGCTGTACGAGGACGACGGCCAGGGTGAATCCGGGCGAGGAGTACGCCGACGGATCGATCGGGACGTCTCCCGGCTGCTGAGCGCTCGCGACTGCCGGAACCGCCAGCCCGAGCAGAACGGTCAGTACCGCTCGACGAATCGTGCGCCTCATACGTTTAGTCCAGCGGGTGAGCGCGATAAAATTGGTGGTCGACGCGAACGCCCATCGTAAACTCCGGAGGGGAGCGCGCCGAGTTCTACGCCCTTTTAAGTTCACGAAAGACGATTCGGATAGTATGAGCGACGATACCACTCCCGTCATCGCGGCGGCCTACCGAACACCGCAGGGCAAGGAAGACGGCGCGTTCGCCGACGTGCGCAGCGAGGACCTCTCGGTTCCGCTGATCGACGAGATCCTCGCCGACACGGGACTCGCCGGCGACCAGATCGACGATCTGATGTGGGGCTGCGCCCAGCAGCGCGGCGAGCAGGGCAACAACCTCGCGCGCGTCATCGCGCTGCTCTCCGAGCTGGGCGAGTCGGTGCCCGGGACGACGATCAACCGCTGGTGCGCCTCCTCGATGCAGGCTGTGATCTCGGCGTCCGACGCCGTCCGGGCCGGCCAGCGCGACGCGATCATCGCGGGCGGCGTCGAGTCGATGAGTCGCGTCAAAATGGGCGAGAACACCCACAACGTCCACCCGCGGATGAACGACCTGTACAACGTCGGCGAGCTCCAGATGGGGATGACCGCCGAGAAGGTCGCCGACGAGTACGAGGTCAGCCGAGAAGCGCAGGACGAGTACGCGCTCCGGAGCCACGAGCGCGCCGCGGCGGCGACCGACGAGGGGCGGTTCGACGACCAGATCATCCCGATCGAGACCGAGGACGGCGTCGTCGACGAGGACGAGGGGATCCGCCGCGACACCTCGGTCGAGAAGCTCGCCCAGCTCCCGACCGTGTTCAAGTCCGACGGCTCGGTGACGCCGGGCAACGCCTCGCAGGTCAGCGACGGCGCCGCCGCGACGCTCGTCACGAGCAAGGCGTTCGCCGAGGATCACGACCTGGACGTGCTCGCCGAGATCGGCTCGAACAACGTCGCCGGCGTCGACCCCACGGTCATGGGGATCGGCCCGGTCCCCGCGACCAAGGGGCTCTTGGAGCGCACCGGGCGCGACATCGACGACTACGATCTGGTCGAACTCAACGAGGCGTTCGCCAGCCAGACGGTGTACGCCCAGCGCGAACTCGGCGTCAAGGACGAGCGCTACAACGTCAACGGCGGCGCCATCGCACTGGGCCACCCGCTGGGCGCCAGCGGCGCCCGGCTGCCGGTGACGCTAGTCCATGAGATGATCGAGCGCGACGCCGACCGCGGGCTGGCGACGCTCTGCGTCGGCTTCGGGCAGGGCGCTGCGATCGAGTTCCGGCGTCCCTGAAGCGTTCCGGCAATCACTTTTTGGCCCAGCTTTTGCGAGGCCGAGCGCGAGCGTGGCGAGCGACTCGGCCGAGACAAACGGTGGTCGCGTCAGGGCGCGTCGATCGAGTTCGAGCGCCCCTGAACGGGGGTTTCAGCCGACAGTCACGGTCTTCGGCGGGAGGCACAGTTTATATGATGATTCGTTTATGACTTTTGCGTATGCCGCCCTCACCGACTCGACGGTCCCTCCTCACGGCAGCGGGCGCAGCCTCGAGCAGCGCGCTCGCCGGTTGCGCGAACGTCCTCGGCTCGAAAGAACTCGCGCACGAAGTCGAGGTGTACAACTACACGGACGCGGCGCACGAGCTCGCGGTGCGAGTCAGCGACGACGCCGGCGACGTGCTGTACAGCAGGCAGTTCCACCTCGAAGGCAATCACGGCGAGGAGGACACCGATCCGTTCACCGGAGCGCCCGAGACCATCGTGGTGACAGTCGACGGGGAGGAACCAACCGAATACGACTGGCCGAGCGTCGACTGCGAGGACCGCGGCTCGCGATCGGCCGGCGGTGCGGATCTGTACATCACGGCGGAGGACGGAATTCGTCTCGAACCGACCTGCGATACGGTGTACGCCGAATAGATGCGCGAAGTCGGCCTCGGACGATGCACTGGCCCCGGCGCGCCCTCGTTTCACGGACAGCGGTAAACATTTTACCGCCGATCGATAAGTCGCCGGTACCGTGACCGACCTCGCCATCGAGACGCGGGCGCTGACGAAACGCTACGGCGACGCGGTCGCCGTCGAGGATCTGACGCTCTCGATCACCTCCGGCTCAGTGTACGGCTTCCTCGGACCGAACGGGGCCGGCAAGACGACGACGATGCGGATGCTGACGACGCTGACCAAGCCGACTTCGGGCACCGCGAGCGTCGCCGGCCGGTCGATCGAGGACCGCGACGCCGTGACGCCACACATCGGCTACCTTCCCGAGGAGCCGCCACTGTACGACGAGCTGACCGGGCGCGAGCAACTGGAGTACATCGCCGGCCTGCGGGACATCCCCGAGGACAAGGCCGACCGGCGGATCGGCTCGATGCTCGACCGGTTCGACCTGGCCGAGGACGCCGACAAGCGCATCGACGCCTACTCGAAGGGGATGCGCCAGAAGATCGGCGTCATCCAGGCCGTGCTCCACGAGCCCGACGTCGTCTTTCTCGACGAGCCGACCAGCGGGCTCGACCCGCGCGCGGCGCGGACGATGCGGGACACCATCGCCGAGCTCGCCGAGCGCGAGATGACCGTCTTCCTCTCGACGCACATCCTTCCGGTGGTCGACGAACTCGCCGACACCGTCGGCGTGCTCCACGACGGCCGGCTGGTCGCCGAGGGGACGCCCGACGGGCTCAAAAACCGCGCCGAGGCCGGCGAAGAACGGAGCCTCGAAGATGCGTTCCTCGACATCACGCACGACCACGGCGACGAGCGGCTCAACGAGGAGTCCACGACGACCGTATGAGCGGTCGGCTCGGCACGGGCCACGGAGCGGTCGCTCGACTCCGCGACGGCGCGCGGATCGCGCGCGTCGAGACGGTACGCCACTACCGACGCCAGCGCGAGCACTCGTGGCGGGCGTTCTCGGAGCTGTTCCTCGTGCTCGTCGCGGCGTTCGTCGTGATCGGGCACGTGCCCGGCGCCGAGGGATGGACCTACCCCGACCCCGGCGCGTACTACTACGCCGCGGCCGTGGCGTCCGGCGGCGACGGCGCGGGGGCCGCGGCCGGGACGGTGGCGACCGATCAAGACGCCGCCGTCGCCGCGGTGCGGGGGTTCGCCGGCATCGCGTTCGTGCTCGTCGCGCTGGTGACGATGCTCTGGACGGTGAAGGGACAGGGCTGGCGCGAGCGCGACAACGGGCTGCTCGCGACGACCCCGATCGGGACGATCGTCGTCGGGGACGCGCTGGCCAAGATGATCAAGGCCGGCCGGTTCCTCTCGCTGGCGATCGTCGGGGGCGCCGCCGCGTTCGCCGTGGGCTCCGGGCGCCCGCTCGGCGCCGTCGGCTTCGTCGTCGCCGCCGTCGGCCTGATCGCGACGGCGACCGCCTGCGGCTACGTCGCCGGGCTCGCGGCGCTGGTCGCGCTCCGGCGCTCGTCGTTCGTCCGCGAGCACAAGCTGCTGGTCGGGTCGCCGCTCGTGGCGCTGTACTTCGGGCTATTCGTGGGAAGCCGACAGGCCGGAACGCTGCTGGGCGGGTGGCCGATCGCGTGGCACGCCGACGTCGCGCTGGCGTCGATCGGCGGCGGCGATCCACGACTCGCGGCCGCCGCGCTGGTCGGGACGCCGCTGGCGCTCGCCGGTCTCCGGGCTCTCGCGACGACGCTGGCCCGGCTGGCGTGGCTCGTCGATCCGCCGAAGGAGCCCGAGATCGACGCCGACGCCGAGCCGGCGGGTTTCGGCCCGTTCGACCTCCTCGATCGGTCGCTCGCGGCGACCTGTTCCCGGCCGACGCGCGCCGTGACCCGCGCGCTCTGGCTCCGGGTGCGCCGCAGACCCCAGGCGCTGTTGTACGTGCTGCTTCCGCTCGTGGTACTGGTCTCGGCGGGCTACGAGCTCGCCCGCGTCGTTCCGGGCGCGCTACCGGCGCTGGTGGCCGTCTACGGCGCCGGAGCTGTCGGCGCGGGGGCGACGCTGAACCCCCTCGGCAACGAGGGGCGCGGACTCCCCGCGACGCTGACGACGCCGGGAAGCGCTCGCCGCGTCGTCCGAGGATATCTGGTCTCCGCTGCGCTCCCCGGCGGTGCCCTCGTCGCGGCGCTGAGCGTCGGCGTCGCTGCGACGGCGACGGGATCGACGGTCGGCGCACTGGGCGCCGGCCTGTTCGCCGCGGCGCTGTCGGTCTTCCTGCCGGCGATCGCGCTCGGCGTCGGAACGCTACTTCCGGAGTTCGACGCGATTCGCCCCGCCGAGAACGCCGGCGTGACGGTTCCCCACGTGTACGCCGTGGTCGCGTACTCGGGAGCGATCGGCGTCGTCGGGGCACCGGTGCTCGCGGGGCTGTATCTCGCCGCCGAGGGAGCAACCGAGATTCCGGCGGATGCCGTGACCGCTGCAGGCGCCGCGGCGACGCTACTCGTCGCAGGACTGCTCGCGGGGCTGAGCTACCGACGCGCCGTCCGAACGTTCGAGACGTACCTCGTCGGAGAGTGAGCGGGGGTCACAGGACGCCAGTACGCCACAGGTTTATTTCGGAAAGCGCGGCCAGCACGGCTCGTGAACTGACCAGTCGCCGCGACGCGGGTCCGGGCGGGTGCGCGACACACCTGCGTCGCGACCGGGAGAGTGTCCTGCGCCGCGAGACGGACGTGTCGCCTGTTCGCCACGCGTGAGCGGTAGCTGTCTCCGCTTCGGGTGATGCCGGAACGCGTCGCGAGCGGGCGGCGCTCTCGAAGCGCCGCCGTCGCTCGGTCGTCGCGCCGGTACCACTAACCGTTTTAACCTTCTGTGCCCTAACTCCTCGCATGGCCGACAAGCCGACCTCCGGCGAGATCCTGGGCGTACCGTACAACTTCGAGCGACCGAACTTCCGGCGCATGCTCTCGTCGTACTGGGAGCCCGGCGAGGGGATGCTCGTCGAGAAGCCCTTCGGCGTCGGCTACACGCTGAACCTCGCCAACTGGCGCTCGTGGATCGTGCTGGCCGTCGCCGGCGCGCTCCTCTGGCACGAGCAGGGAAGCGGCGACGACAGCGACGCGAAGGACGAACCGGTCGAGGTCGTCGTCGACGACGACTGATCGACGGCTATTTTCGCCGCCGGCGTCCACCGCCGGGTATGATCCGCTTCGTCACCGGCAACGAGGGAAAGGTCCGCGAGGCCCGCGAGTACCTGCCGGCCGAGGTCGAGCAGGTCGACTACGACTACGCCGAGGTCCAGAGCGACGACCTCGAAACGATCGTCCGGCGGGGCGCCCGCGAAGCTTACGACGAGCTGGGTGCGGAAGACGGTGTGCTCGTCGACGACACCGGGCTGTTCGTCGAGGCGCTCGACGGCTTCCCGGGACCCTACTCCGCGTACGTCGACGACACGCTCGGCATCGAGCGCGTCTGGAAGCTCGTCGAGAACGAAGAGAATCGCAAAGCGGCGTTCAGAACCGTGATGGCGTACTGCGACGGCGACGAACTTACCACGTTCGAGGGGGCGGTCCGCGGGCGGATCGTCGCGCCGCGGGGCGAGGGCGGGTTCGGCTACGACCCAATCTTCGAGTACGACGGCGAGACGTTCGCCGAGATGAGCACCGTAGAGAAGAACGCGATCTCCCATCGCGGACGAGCCCTCGAAAAGTTCGCCGACTGGCTGGCCGAGCGGGAGTAGTTCTACGGTAACACCCGATCAACTATCGGAGGGCGAGCAGACGCGGTGGCACTCCCGACAGCGAAACTCCGAGCGCCACCCTCCGCCCGTCGCGTACCGCTTCTCGTAGGCGTCAACGGCGCCACACTCCGGACAGACATCCGGCGGATCGTCGCTGCTGGACATACGCATCACAGGGCGCAGATAGAAAAGAATGCTCGGCCAGCGGTTTACTCGCGCGGATCCCGATCGGGGCCCGGATACTCGCCCCCGACGACGGCGTCGTAGAGGCTCGCTGCGTCGAACACCGCGTCGAACGCCTTCGGATGGCGGACGCTCATCGCGATCCGGCCCTGGAGCCGCGCCGCGGTCTCGACGCTGCCGAGTTCGTCGTCGAACGACAGCACGTGCGCGGCGTCGCCGCGGTAGGCGCTTGCCAGCGCCGGCTGGTCGCCCGGCGGGTGCTCGACCGAAACGCGCTCGCGCTCGATCCGATCGCGCCAGTCGTCGGCCAGCTCGTCGTCGGCCAGCTCGGCGATCACTGCTTCGGCGTCGTCCAGCAGGTGGTCGCTGGCGACGAGGTCGAGCCACGAGTGCGAGCGGACGTGATCGAGCGCCGCGCGGGCCGGGCCGCCGACGAGCACGTCGGCGGCGAGCACGTCCGCGCCGGCGACGATCCGCGAAGGATCGGGAGCGTCGCTCGTCTCGGAATCGCTACTCATCCGCATCCGCCTCGCGCTGGCGCGCCAGCGCGTCAGTCACGTCTTCCTCGTCGACGTCCCAGCGCTCGGCCCGGTCGAACAGTTCCGCCCACGTCATGGTCTCATCGAGGCGCCGGCGCCACAAAAACGGCGCGGAGCCCGACGGTCCGACGAGCGTCGTGCGCCCGTCTGACGGGTGTTTAAGTCGCCCGCCCGCCTGCCTTTCGACGGGCGCGCACTGGCCTTTCAATCCCATCCTCCCGACTCGCGCGCCTGCACACCGCTTTCCCCCACTCTCACTCCCGCGGCGGCGTGCCCCCCGCACGCCCCCGCGACGCTCCCCCTCGCTTCCATTTTCGAGCGCCGATTCCAGGAGTCGTACAGCGATCGAAACGATCAGAAAGAGCGGCGAAACGACGTCACTCCGCGCAGGTGCCGGGTTCGGCGCAGCCCTCGGCGGTCGCCATCGCCTCCTCGTCGAGTTCGTAGAGGCTCTGGCGCGCGTCGGCGAAGTAGACGTCCTCGTCGACGATTCCGATCTCTTCGAGGCGCTCCAGCGCGTAGCGAACGGTTCGGGCCGACAGCATCGACTCCTCGACGATCTGTTTCTGGGTCAGCGGCCCGTCGTACTCAAGTACTTTGAACACCAGCTTCGCGCTCGGCGGAAGGTCTTCGATATCCTCCCCGTCAGTGCCAGCCATCGTTACGAATCGAAAGGTCCCAGCAGCATAAAGATTGATACGACGAGTTCGGCCCACCGAACCGTTCGGTCGATTGGACCGAAGAACCGTGTCGATGTTGCGGGGTCTACCTCAGATGTCCGGGCACGGTCGTACGGCGGCGCACAGATCAGGGTAACTGTCAGCCCCGGGAGGCTGTCGGACACCGCGGGCACCGGAGAGGCGCCGAGAACGCGGGACTGTCGAGGTCCAAGCGAACGGCTTTTTACGGCAGGTCACCGAGCAAACCGTATGTCGACCGAAACCGCCGACGGGAGGGAGTCGCACCTCCGGTCGGTCACCATCACGACGATCACCGCGCTCGCGGGCGTCGGCGCCGCGGTCGCGTCGGCGTACATCGCCGGCGACGTGAGCGCGGCCGAGGCCGCCAAGAACCAGCAGGCCCAGCTGGTCGTGCTCGCGGCCATCGTCGTACAGTTCCCGCTGTTCAGCGTCATGGGCTACGACGAGTTCGGGGGCGTCAAGGACTACCTGTTCGTCGCGTTCATGACGTTCTCGCTGTGGTTCATCACGTGGGGAATCATCATGATGACCGGCGTCACTTTCTAACATGGCCAGCGACAGTATCGCCGTCGTCAACCTGGAGCGGTGCCAGCCCGACCGGTGTAACTACGAGTGCAAGAACTACTGCCCGCCGAACCGCACCGGCAAGGAGTGCATCACGCTCCGCGGCGAGGAGGCCGACGAGGGCCAGCCCGAGCAGGTGCGCATCTCCGAAGAGATCTGTCTGGGCGAGACCTGCGGCATCTGCGTCGAGAAGTGTCCGTTCGACGCGATCGAGATCATCAACCTGCCCCAGGAACTCGAGAACGACCCCTCGCACCGCTACGGCGAGAACGCGTTCTCGCTGTACGGGCTGCCGGTTCCCGAGCAAGGCCAGGTGACCGGTATCCTCGGGCCGAACGGGATCGGGAAGACGACCGCCGTCCGGATTCTGGCCGGCGAGATGGCGCCGAACCTCGGGCAGCACGCGGACCCGCCGGACTGGGACGAGGTGCTCGACGAGTTCCGCGGCACGGAACTGCAGGATTACATCGCCGCCGTGCGCGACGGCGACGTCAGCGTCGCGCGCAAACCGCAGTACGTCGACGAGATCCCCGGCCAGTTCGACGGCAACACGCGCCAGCTACTCGAACGGACCGACGAGCGCGGCGAACTGGACTACCTCGTCGACCGCATGGAGATCCGCCCCGTGATGGATCAGGACATCGACAACCTCTCGGGCGGCGAGCTCCAGCGCGTCGCCATCGCGGCGTGTCTCGCGCGGGACGCCGACTTCTACTTCCTCGACGAGATCACGCCGTACCTCGACATCGGCCAACGGATGACCGTCGCTCGCCTGATCCGCGAGCTCGCCGAGGAGGGCGACCGCTCGATGCTGGTCGTCGAACACGACCTCGCAATTCTGGACCTCCTCGCGGACACGCTCCACGTCGCGTACGGGAGCCCCGGCGCCTACGGCGTCGTCACGGACCCGAAGTCGGTGCGCAACGGGATCAACGAGTACCTCTCGGGCTACCTCGAGAACGAGAACATGCGAATCCGCCCGAACCCCATCGAGTTCGAGGAACACGCCCCCAGGCCCGTGAGCACGGCCGACACGCTCGTCGAGTACCCCGACGTCTCGAAGAGCTACGGCGAGGGCGAGTTCTCGCTCGACATCGAGGGCGGCGAGATCCGGCGCAACGAGGTGCTGGGCATCGTCGGCCCGAACGGGATCGGGAAGTCGACGTTCGCGAAGCTGCTCGCGGGCGCGCTCGAACCCGACGAGGGAGACCTCGACTTCGAGCTCGACATCGCCTACAAGCCCCAGTACATCGACATCGACCAGCCGATGCGGGTCGACGCGTTCCTGTCGTCGATCACCGACCAGTTCGGCTCGTCGTACTGGAACACCGAGATCGCCGAGCCCCTGCAGCTCGAGCGGATCATGGAGCAGAACCTCACCGACCTCTCGGGCGGCGAGCGCCAGCGCGTCGCCATCGCGGCGACGCTCTCGGAGTCGGCCGACCTGTTCCTGCTGGACGAGCCCTCGGCGCACCTCGACGTCGAGCAGCGCGTGCAGGCGACCAGCGCGATCCGGCGCTACGCCGAACAGCAGAACGCCACGGTGCTCGTGATCGACCACGACATGTACATGATGGACCTGCTGGCCGATCGCCTGATGGTGTTCGACGGCGAGCCCGCCGAGCACGGTCACGCCGGCCAGCCCCAGGAGATGCGCTCGGGGATGAACGACTTCCTCTCGAACCTCGACATCACGTTCCGGCGCGACGAGCGCGTCGGCCGCCCGCGCATCAACAAGCCCGACAGCCAGCTGGATCGCCAGCAGAAGAAAGAGGGCGAGTACTACTACTCGGTCTAAATCGGCGCGAAGTTCTCGTTTCTCCGGTTCGTCGCGACGCCGACTCGTAGCCGCGCGCAGGCGCTCTGCGCTCGACAGCGACGCGGGCTCGCGGACGCCGCTACGGAGCCAGCCGCCGCGTGGCGCCGTTGCAGAGCCAGCCGCTGCATGGCGCCGCTGCAGAGACGGCCGCGCGTGACGCCGAGGCGGCGGTCGCACTACGTCGCAGGCGACAGTCGGAAGATCTCGGGACGGTCGCGAGCGGCGAGCAGACAGTTGCCGGTAGGGTACGCTTTCTACGCCGAGGGTATCGAGGACTCGTCCGAAGACGCCGAAAATCAATCGGTAAGGCAACCTTAACCGGGAGATGACGGCAGCAATCTCGCTGCATCGGACTGTAGCTGCCGGTCGCACGCTCGGGCTGACACCCGCGCCGGGACGGCGCGGCGGCGTGCGATCCGAGACGGCGGCCGCTCCCGGTGCGACGAACTCGCCTCCTCGCGAGGCCCGCTCGCGCGTGTGACTAAAAGAACGACCGAATCAGGGCGACGAGCTGGCGTCGAACGGACGTCGCAGACGCCGCGGCGTCGCCCCCGTGAGCCGGACGGAGCGATCGGGGAGTCTCCCCGCGCACCGGTCGGCACGGTCTGCTCGATCTCCGGCGTCGAGCCGCGTCGGCCGACCGGGCCGGCCGCGACGCCGACCGACGCCCGCGCGGCCCGCAGTAACGAGGTCGTACCCGGCGCGCCACAGGGTAACCCCAGCGTTTCGATCCGTCGAAATGGGCTTAACAGCCCCTCTACCGAGCTTACTGAGGGTAGCCCGACCGTTGGATCGCGTAGGCCGTCGTTTCGCGGCGGCGATCGAACCCCGCCGATCTCGCAAGTACCTGACGTCGAAGTCGCCGCCGACTCGTCCGGCAGGTGCAACAACGCGCAACCAAGAATCGCTATAGACGCAGCTTCGGATGGCAAAGCCGCGAAAATCGCTTTAAGTATACCGCGATCCTACCCGTGTATGGCAGAACGCCAGACCGACGATACCGCGACGATGTCCAAGCTTAACCGACGCACCTTCGCCAAGTTCGCAGGCGCTGCGGGCCTGGTTGCGGGTACGACGGGCCTACTCGGCGGTTCGGCCGCGGCGCAGACCCAGACGGTCGACCTCGGCGAGGAGGGGCTGCAGGACGGCGACGCGATCGACGACTACCTGGCCGAGCACTTCGAGAGCGGCACGGAGGTACACGTCCCCGCGGGTAGCTACGAGTGGTCGGGCGAGGGGCTCGACGGCGACTACGAGAACGCGGCCCTGATCGGCGACGGGAAGCCCGGCGCGGTCGAGCTGAACTTCCCCGAGGGCGAGCACCGGTACAACGCCGTCCGCGCCCAGGCCGGCGAAGTGCGACTCGAGAACCTGCAGATCCGCGGCGCGACCGGCGGCGAGGAGGCCAAGCTCCGCGCCGAGGCCCGCGGCGAGGACGCGACGATGGTGCTCGACAAGATCTGGCTTCCCGACGGCGTCCAGGATGGCGCGGACGGGGTCGGCATCTACGTCGGCGCAGAGCACGCCGGCACGATCCGCATCGTCGACTGCTGGGTGCAGAATTTCTCGGACAACGGCCTGTACGCGTCCGGTCCCGGCGCCGACTTCGACGACGCGGAAGGCGGTCGAGTCGTCGTCGAGGGCGGCCTCTACAGGAACAACAACATCAGCAACGTCAGGATCGGCACTGACGACACCGTCGTCCGGAACGTCGCGATGGTCCACGACGCCGAGTCGCCGCCGAACGACGGGCAGATCAACCAGCGCAACCTCCGGATCCGTCAGGCCGGCGAGAACATGGTCGTAAACAGCTGCGACATCTACCACTCGATCGACCACTCCCAGCCGATCGACCTCTCCGACCAGTTCTCCGGCGGCGAGGCGACGATCAAGAACACGCGGATCCTCACGAACTCCGACTCGCAGGTCGCCAACGAGCACGACGGCGACTACCTGCTCAACACCATCCATCTCACCGGCGACGGCAACCACGAGATCGCCATCGAAACCGAGAACGTCGTCGAGGGCGAGCAAGCAGAGGAGGCTACGCCGGCCGCGCGCGCACCCGTCGGGAACCGATCATGAGCGCGGAGGAACACGAGAACTGGGAGCGGCTCAGTATGGATCCGGACCCCCAGGCCGACCTCGGCTACGAGCCGAGCGAGTGGGACGTCCTCTCGGTCGAAACGGGCGGCCGCAACCAGCGGCTGTTCCTGCCCGCCGACGAGGACGACCTCCGCGAGGACGCGTTCATCGTCGCCGAATCGTCGGCGCTGTGTGACGTCGCGGACTGTCGCTGACGGCGCGGCCCGCTGACGAACGGCTCTTCTTCGCACGCGCGCGGGCGACCCTCCCCGCACCGGTCCCCACCGGCCCTCCTCGCTCGCGCGCCGTCTTTATCTCTCCCTATCCGCGTTAAGATGCGATTACCGTCGGTTTCGGCGTTTTCGCGCGCCGATCGGCAGCCGTCGGTCGTGACAGTTCGCGCGGTTCGGTGATCGAGGTCCGGTTCCGAACGATGGTTCCGGCGCGTGCGAGTCGACACAAAGATTTTCCCTGCTTGCACCCCTATAACGCGTAAGCCGCCCCGGTGACGCGGCGACGATCGGGGTCGGGCACCGCAACCATGACGGATGCCAATCCACCGGACGTGCTCGAGGGCACAGGCCAGACCGACGAGTCAGATCCGCCGGTCGACGACGTGAGTTCGCTCGCCGACGCCGTCGTCGACAACGTCGGGACCGTGATCGTCGGCCAGGACGACGTGATCGAGCACGTGGTCGTTGCCATGCTCGGCGGCGGGCACGTCCTGCTGGAGGACGTCCCCGGCGTCGGCAAGACGATGCTCGCCCGCTCGATCGCGCGCTCCTTTGACTGCTCGTTCAAGCGCGTCCAGTTCACCCCCGATCTCCTCCCCGCCGACGTCACCGGCGTCAACGTGTTCGACAAGCGAACCAATGAGTTCGAGTTCCAGCCAGGCCCCCTCTTTGCGAACGTCGTGCTCGGCGACGAGATCAACCGCGCGCCGCCCAAAACTCAGAGCGCGCTGCTGGAAGCCATGGCCGAGGGGCAAGTCACCGTCGACGGCACCACGCGGGAGCTCCCCCTGCCCTACACCGTGATCGCGACGCAGAACGCCGTCGAACCCGGGCGAACGTACGAGCTCCCGATCGCGGAGGTCGATCGATTCATGAAGAAACTCGAGTTGGGCTACCCGGACGCCGCCGACGAAACCGAGTTGCTCGACCGGGTCGTCGGCGACCACCCCATCGAGTCGCTGTCGGGGGTCGCCGCCGCCGAGGACCTGACCCGCGCGCGAGCGGCCGTCTCGTCGGTCACCGTCGAGCGGCCGGTCCGCGAGTACGCCACGGCGCTGTCGGGGTACACTCGCGAGCACGCCGATCTGGGCGCGAGTCCCCGGGCGACCGTGGCGCTGATGCGGGCCGGACAGGCGCGGGCGGCGTTCGAGGGGCGGAGCTACGTCGTTCCGGACGACCTCAAGCGCGAGGCGCCGGCGGTGCTCGCCCACCGAATCCGGGCGGGCGAGGCCGGCCGCTCGGGACGCGAGGTCGTCGCGAACGCCCTCGACTCGGTGCCCGTCCCCTGACATGACGCTCACGCGCCGCGGCTGGGCCGTCGCCGCGCTCGCCGTCGCGCTACTCCTGTTAGCGCGCGCGAACGGCGCCCGGTCGATCAACGCCGTCGTCGCGCCGGCGCTGGTCGCGCTCGCGGGGGCGCTCCTGCAGGTCCACCTGCGCGACCGGCCGGCGGTCGAGCGGAACGCGCCGGCGACCGGCGTCGTCGACGAGGAGCTATCGGTCGAACTGGGGGTCCCCGCCGATCGGTCGTTCGCCGCGACGGTCGACGACGGGCTCGGCGACGGCGTAACGGCGGAGGGGCTGCCCGCGACGATGACGCTCGACGGCTCGCCGATCCGCTACGACGCGCGACTCTGGGAGCGCGGCGAGCGTCGCCTCGGGCCCGCCGAACTCACCGTCGAAGGGCTGCTCGGACTGGCCCGGAAGACGTTCTACTACAACGACATCGACGCGGTCCTGGCGTATCCGCGAACCTACCGGCTCGATCCGCCGACGGGCGTGCTGGAGGGCTTCCCCGCCAGCCGACCGTTCACGGGAACCGACGAGTTCGACGGGCTGCGCGAGTACGAGCGCGGGGACTCCCGGCGGTCGGTCCACTGGAAGTCCAGCGCGAAGCGCCCCGACGAGGAGTTGTTGGTCCGGCAGTACGCCTCGACCGAGGAGCGCGGCGCGCTGACCGTCGGCGTCTCGCCCGGCGACTCGGACGACGCCGAAGCACGAAGCGCTTCGAGCCCTGGCTCGCAAGCTCGCCAGGACGAAGCGGCCGAAGCCGCGGCCAGTCTCGCACTGTACTTGCTCGACGCCGGGTTCGAGGTCGGACTGATCGCGCCCGAGGAACGCCTCGATCCCGACGTCGGACGCCGCCAGCGCGAAGCCGTCCTCGCGGCGCTGGCCCGCCTCGAACCGGGAACGCTGTCGGACGCCGCCGAGGACGCCGACCTCCTCGTCCGGTCGGCCGGCGGCGACGCGGTGGTGACCGACGGCGAGGACGCCGTCGCGTTCGATCGCCTCGTCGCGACGGCGGGCGGCGAGCGAGTGCGCTACGAGCGCCCCACCGAGGGCCGGGCGGACGGCGCGACGCCGACGAAGGGCGGGAAACGGGACGGGAACGGCGAGGTGGTCGCGTGAGCGCCCCGACGGCGTCCCGAGAAGCGGCGTCGGCCGAGCGACTGTCGACGGGACGCCGCGCGTTCCGCGGCGCGGCGATGGGCAGCGCCCTCGTGCTGACGGCGTCGTACGTCAGCGTCCTCGATCGGGTCGCCGGCTTCGTCGGCGGCTCGGCGTCCGACGTCCCGCTGACCGGCGTCGTCGGCAGCTCGGCGGTCGTTCCGGTCGCCGCCGCGGCGCTGCTGGCGGCGACCGTCGTCGCGGCGTTCGTTCGCGAGCGCACCGCGATCGGCGCGACGCTCGCGCTCGTGGTGCTCGGACACCTCTGGTACATCCAGGCGACGCCCGCGACGATCGGCGCCGTGATCGCCGCCGGGGACGTGCTGGTGTCGGACGCGGCGACGCTGCTGACCGGGCTGTCGGTGGTCAGGATGGCCAACGCCGAGGTCTGGGCCGTCGGCTCGGTTCCGGCGCCGGCGTTTCTCTCGTGGTACCTCGCGGTGCGCCGCCGGTACGTCGCGAGCGCGACGATCGGCGGCGCGATGCTGCTGGTGCTGGTCCTCACGGGCGACGCCGGGACGCTCGTGACGCTCGCGGGCGTGCTCGGCGCGGCCGGCGCGGTCGGGTTCGGCGATCTCGAACGTCGGGGCGCGCCGATCGATCAGGCCGACGCGCTCGCAGCGGCGTTCGCGGCGATGGCCGTGCTGTCGCTGACGGTGTCGGTCGTCCCCGGCGGCGGCACCACCGGCGGGCTACAGGGCCCGGACGGCCTGGGCGCCGGCGGCGCCGGCGGCGGCGACACCATCGAGGGCGCCGTCGTGCAGTCGGCCGGCGGACTCCAGGTCGGCGGCAGCGTCTCGCTCTCTCCGGAGGTCCGGTTCACGGTCGAGAGCGACGAACCGGGGTACTGGCGCACCGCCGTCTTCGACCAGTTCTCCGGCGACGGGTGGTACACCGACGCCGGCGTGGATCCGTGGGACGGCGAGGTGGCGCCGCCGCCCGGCTCGACCGAGTCGATCGAACAGGTCTACGAGGTCGAGAGCGCGACGGCCGCGATGCCCGCCGCGAACACGCCCGTGGAGCTGAGCGGCGACGTCGCGGGGGACACGCAGGCCACGCCGTACGGGACGCTCGTGTACGAGGAGACCCTCGGAGCGGGCGACACCTACCGCGTGACGAGTCGCCGGCCCGACGCCTCCCCGGAGGAACTCCGGCAGGCCGGCGACGAGTACTCCGGGCGGATCCGGACCGATTTCCTCCAGTTGCCGGCCGACCAGCCCGACCGGCTCGGCGAACTGACCGAGCGGGTCACGGCCGACGCCGAGACGCCCTACGACGAGGCGGTCGCGATCGAGCGCTACCTCGAGAGCGAGAAGGCCTACTCGCTCGACGTGGACCGGCCGGAGGGCAACGTGGTCGACGAGTTCCTCTTCGAGATGGAGGCGGGCTACTGCGTCCACTACGCCTCGGCCATGACCGCGATGCTGCGCGCGGCGGACGTCCCGGCGCGGATGGCCACGGGGTACTCGACCGGCCAGCGCGTCGGCGAGGACCGCTACGTCGTCCGAGGGCTCAACGCCCACGCCTGGGTCGAAGTGTACTTCCCCGGCGAAGGCTGGGTGACGTTCGACCCGACGCCGTCGGACAGTCGCCAGCAGACCCGCGAGAACCGAATCGAGACGGCGCGATCGACGGGCGAGCCGGGCGTCGACACCGAGGAGAGCCGCCAGCGAGACCCGGCGCAGTTCGAAGAGGAGGAGTCCGAGACGACGCCGTCACCCGACGCTCCGACTGACAACGAGACCGAGCCCGGGAACGAGACCGAGCCGGAACCCGGGACGGAGAACTCGACGAACGGCACCGGCGCGGCGTTCGGCGACGAGACAGAGAAGGACGACGCCGGGCTCCTGTCGCGGCTGCCGTCCTACCGGACGATCGGCGTCTGGCTGCTCGCATTGTTCGGCGTCGGCGCGCTAGCCCGCCGGACGGGCCACGCGGATCGGCTCTCCCGGGCGATCGCCGTCCGCCGCCAGGGGCGCGGTCGGAGCCCGCGCGAAGACGTCGAGCGCGCGTTCGAGCGCCTCGAACTGCTGTTCGCGGGGACGGAGGGAGGACGCTCGCCCGGCGAGACCCCCCGGGAGTATCTCGACAGGGTCGCGGACGACCGGGACGACGAGCGCGTCGATCGGGTGCGTCGCATCTACGAGCGGGCGCGGTACGGCGGCGACGTGAGTTCGGAGGAAGCCGCCGAGGCCGTCGAGCTGGTCGACGCCCTCGTCGCCGAGGAGCGACGGTTCGCCCGCCCGAACGGGTGAGCCGGACGGGCGCGTCGACCGCTCGAAACGGTGAAAACGACCACGACGGGCGACCGCAGTCCCGACAGTGTTTAATAGGGTCGATTCGTACACCCGTCCGTAATGTCGGAAGTCTGCTCGACGTGCGGGCTGCCCGAGGAGCTTTGCGTCTGCGAAGACGTCGCCAAGGAATCTCAGCAGATCCAGATCCGCATTGACGAGCGCAGGTACGGCAAGGAGGTAACGATCATCGAAGGGTTCGATCCGAGCGACGTGGACCTCGACAGTCTGTCGTCGGACCTCAAGTCGAAGTTCGCGTGCGGCGGCACCGTCGAGGAGGGCCAGATCGAACTTCAGGGCAACCACTCCGGACGCGTCGAGGAGTTCCTCCGGGATAAGGGCTTCAACGTCGCCTAGCCCGCCACCGTCGAGCGAAGGTGCCGCGCGAAGCGGACAGTCACGGTTTTCTTTCGAACGACAGTTCTCGTGACCGCCGGGGCCGGAACAGTATTGTCCGGCGAGCTACACGTACCCACAGACAGTCGGCCGGCGCGGGATCGAGACCGACGAGGACCGACGCGGCCGCGCGGAGTCAAACACATGAACGACGAACCGATCGACGTCTCGGGCGGAGCGAACGTGCTCGTCCTCGGCGAGTCGGGGCGCACCGCCGACCGGTGCTGCGACGCCCTGCTCGACGTGGGGCGCGCGGAGAGCCGCGGCGAGTTAACGATCGCGTTTTCCGAGGACGTCACCGACCGCACGCGGCTCGACACCGGGACGACGGGTCGCCAGTCCGCCAAGCTCGGCCACGTCACCGTCGGCGACGTGCTGCGATCGGCCGACCACGCGCCGCCCGATTTCGCCGAGCCGGTCGCGACCGACATCGTCGAGGATCCGGCCGACCTGAAGGCGATCGGCACCAGCGTCAGCCGCTTTTGCGAGTCGTGGTCCGAGAGCGGCCACCTGATGGTGTGTTGCTTCGACTCGCTCTCGGAGTTGCTGGATCGGCGCGACCCGGAGGTCGTGTTCCAGTTCCTCCACACCCTGCTCGAACGGCTCTCCTCGGTCGATACCGTCGCGCACTTCCACCTCGATCCCGACCGGTTCGACGACCAGACCGTCTCGACGTTCGCCTCGCTGTTCGACGACGTGATCGACCCGGATACCGCGGAGGAGCTGATCGACGAGTCGGGGCTCGACGACGCCGAGAGCGAGGACGACGGCGGCGAGAACGCTGGCAAAGACGAAGATGGGCCGAGTCTCAGCGACGGCATCCCGGCGACCAGCGGCTCCTCGCAGGCGTCCGACGACGAGATCGCCGCGCGCCTCGACGAGCACGGCGAGGAGTACGAGGTCGCCGACGGCGGGGCCGGCGGGAGGGGTGCGAACGGACAGGCCAGCGACGACGACATCGCCTCGCGGATCCCGGACGTGGGAGAGGTGCCGGACGACGGCGGCGAGCCGAGCGACGGCGAGGACGCCGACTCCAGAAGCGCCCACTCCGAGGATGCGGACGCCGAAGACGAAGACGCCGACGACGAGACGGACGCCGAGCCCGACGCGGACGACGGGGGAAGCGACGTGATCGCCGGGGCGGGTGAAGATACGGACCTCGACGACATCGAGTTCGACTTCGGGTGACCGTCGAGTTCGACATCGGGTGATCGGTCGCCCCGGAGACAGCTCCGAAGTCCGTACACTTTTTTGCGACCCACGCCACCGACAGTGTGTGCCAGTCTCTCCGGAGATCCTCGTCGTGCTGGCGATCGTGCTGGCCGCGCTGGTGCTCTTTGCTACCGAGGCCGCACCCGTCGACGTGACCGCGATCGGCATCATGGTGTCGCTGCTGCTCGCCGAACCGGTCACCGAGGCGGCCGCGGGCGTCGGCCTGCTCGGAGAATCGTTCGCGCTCGTGTCGCCCGAACAGGGGATCTCCGGATTCGCGAGCGTCGCGACGGTGACGGTGCTCGCGATGTTCATCCTGAGCGCCGGCGTCGAGCGCACCGGAATCGTCGAGACGCTCGGCGAGCGCGTCTCGTCCTTTACCGGGAACAGCGAGCGTCGCCAACTCGGCGCGACGATCGGCATCGTCGGGCCGATCTCCGGCTTCATCAACAACACCGCCGCGGTCGCGATCCTGATGCCGATGGTGTCGGATCTGGCGAAGAAGGGCGGCACCTCCCCCTCGAAACTGCTCTTGCCGCTGTCGTACGCCTCGATGTTCGGCGGCACGCTGACGCTGATCGGCACCTCGACGAACATCCTCGCGTCGGACCTCTCGGCGCGGCTGATCGGCGAGCCGTTCTCGATGTTCGAGTTCACCAAGCTCGGCGTGATCGTCGCGCTCGTCGGCACCGCCTACCTCTTCACGGTGGGCTGGTGGCTGACGCCCGAGCGCATCAAGGCCGAGGAGGACCTCACCACCGACTTCGGGCTCTCGGAGTATCTTACCGAGGTCGTCGTGCGCGAGGAATCTCCCCTGATCGGCCAGACCGTCCGCGAGGCGCTGGCGTCGATGGAGGGCGACGTCGACGTCGTCCAGCTGATCCGCGAGAACCGGACGTTCGGCGAGCCGCTGGGTCAGAAGGTGATCCGCGGCGGCGACGTGTTCGTCGTCCGGACCGACCGCGAGTCGCTGATCGACGTCAGCGAGGGCGAGGGACTCGATCTGCTGCCCGAGATCGAAGTCTCGGACGCCGAGCTGGAGACCACCGAACAGAACCAGGGGCTCGTCGAGGTCGTCGTCGCGCCCCGATCGTCGCTGATCGGCGAGACGCTGGCGACGATCCGGTTCCGCGAGCGCTACGACGCGACCGTGCTCGCGCTGCGCCGCGGTCCGGAGTTGATGCGCTCGCGACTCGATCGAGTGTCGCTGCGCGTCGGCGACACGCTGCTCGTCCAGGCGACCGAGGACAGCCTCGGGCGGCTGAACCGGAACCGGGATTTCATCGTCGCCCAGCGCGTCGAGCGCGCCCAGTACCGCCGCGAGAAGGTGCCGGTCGCGGTCGGCATCGTGCTCGGCGTCGTCGCGCTGGCGGCGCTCGACGTGATGCCGATCGTCGTCTCGGCGCTGACCGGCGCGCTCGCGATGGTCGTCACCGGCTGCCTGAAGCCGCCCGAACTGTACGACGCGGTCCAGTGGGACGTGATCTTCCTGCTCGCGGGCGTGATCCCCCTGGGGATCGCGATGGAGCAGACGGGGACGGCGAACCTGATCGCCGACGGCGTCGTCGCCAGCGCGGAGCTGTTGCCGCCGATCGGCGTGCTCGCTCTGTTCTACGTCGTCACGGCGCTGTTGACGAACGTCGTCAGCAACAACGCCAGCGTCGTGTTGATGATCCCGGTGGCCGTCGAGGCGGCCACGCGCATCGGCGCGGAGCCGTTCGCGTTCGTGCTGGCGGTCACCTTCGCGGCGAGCACGGCGTTCATGACGCCCGTGGGCTACCAGACGAACCTGTTCGTCTACGGGCCCGGCGGCTATCGCTTCTCGGACTACGTGCGCGTCGGCGGCCCGCTTCAGCTCCTGCTCGCGATCGTCACGACGGTCGGCATCTGGTTCTTCTGGCTCTAATTCCGGATGAGCTCGACGATCTCGTCGACGATCGGCGTCACGGCGACCTCGGGCTCGAAGGAGACGTACAGCCCCTCCATCCCGTCGAGCACTCGGACGACGGTCGTGTAGTCGGTGTACGTGACGAACCCCCGCGTCTCCTCGGCCGGCGGGTACAGGTCCTCGAACGGCTCGCGCTCGGTGAAGTCGACGTGCATGTAGGAGTGTAGTCGGTCGGCAACGTCGTCGATATCCGCGGTGGACTCGTACTCGTCGAGGACGCGATCGCTGGCGTACAGCATCTGGAACTCGTCGACGGTGTACTCGGCGCCGACGAGCACGCGATCGTCGCTTTCCTCGCGAGCGGCGGCGATCGCCGCCTCCGCGTCCTCAAAACTCTACGAGTTTCGATGTGCTCGGAGATCGTCTTCGGGCGATTTCCGACCGTCGAAATCGACGTGCTCCGGCGAGTTCGAGATCGGCATCGAGACGACGTTTCTCGTCGCCGATGTTAAGCGTTCGCACGCATTGTCGGGGAGCGAAACGCTTTACCCGCACTCGGGCGAAGTGGGTGTACGGGACCGTGGGGTAGCTTGGTATCCTTCGAGCCTTGGGTGCTCGCCACCTCGGTTCAAATCCGAGCGGTCCCATTTTTCGGCGACGAACGGAGGTGAGGAGCGGAAAATGTACGCCGCTCGGATTTGTAACCCTGGAAGACGAGCGGAGCGAGTCTTCCTCTGGTTCAAATCCGAGCGGTCCCACTGATTTTGTGACGAACGGACGTGAGGAGTAAATCCTCGACGAGCGAGGATTTGAACTACGCGAGACGAGCGTAGCGAGTCTCGCACCGAGTTCAAATCCGAGCATCCTCGACCGACGACAGCGTTTTGATGTATCTCCGCGAATCTACGCTCGTGCCACGGCTCGTCGAGTCCGACGCGGCGTTCTACGTCGGCGTCGGCGCCTTCGCCGTCGCGGTGTTCGTCTGCGGCGTCGCCGCCGGGATCGCCAGCGGCGCGATCGACCCGAGTCGTCGCGAGCTCGTCGGGTTCGGCGTCGGCTTCGGGCTGTTTACGTGCTCGTACCTGCTCGCCATCGTCGTGTACCGGCACATCCAGCGGTAGCGGGCGCGCGAACGGCTGACACGCGCGGATCGACTCCGGAAAGGTTATCCGTGTGGTGGCGCTTTCTCGAAAAGCAATGGCAACTGGAACGGTTGACTTCTTCAACGACACGGGCGGCTACGGTTTCATCGATACTGAGGACGCGGACGAGGACGTTTTCTTCCACATGGAGGACGTCGGCGGTCCGGACCTCGAGGAGGGACAGGAAGTGGAGTTCGACATCGAAGAGGCCGACAAGGGCCCGCGCGCGACGAACCTCACCCGGCTGTAAACGCCGAGTAAACTTCCTACTATCATCACTACCGCGTAGCGGCCGCGCTGCGTAGCGTTCTGCCGGGACTGCTCGTCACGTCACACAGCCGCGGCACTGCGACGCCTACTCCCGCTCGCCGACGCGGGAGCCGAGCCAGGTGCCGAGCGCGAGCGCGTACACGAGATGGCCGACGTGAAAGACGAGCGACTCGTCTGAGTCGAGATCCATCCCCAGCATGCGCCCCAGGATCACGCGGCTGCCGAACGCCGACAGCGCGAGGCCGTAGGCCGTCGCGAGGATCATACCGGTGGTCTCGCGGCCGTGCTCGGGCAGCTCGGCGACGCCGAACGCGCGGTAGATCGCGCCGAACGCGGCGCCGCCGCCGGCGCCGTACAGGAGGTGGAGCACCAGCCCGATCCCGGGGTAGTTCGCGGCGTCCTCGCCGCCGACGTACTGCTCCCAGAACGCCGCGGTCGGCGGGAGCGACCGGGCGACGGGGAGTCGATACGCCGTCAGCACGACCGTCGCGAACGCGCCGCCGATCGCACCCTGCAGAACGTCGTCGGTCAGCGTCGTCGACCGTTCGGGCGTCTCGTCGGCGTCGGCGCGCTCGGAACGCGGATCGAGTGTCGCCATCGCGTGGGAGCTACCACGAGACCGCGGAAATGCATGGGGGTCAGTGCATGGGGGTCGCGCGACGCGAGTGATTTATCCCGTCCGTGTGGTATAACTAGACATGGCGACGCACATCGTCCGGGAGCTGTTGGATCGCAACCACGATCACACTGACGCGCTCCCGGCCGGCTACTTCGACGCCGTCCAGACGAGACAGGAGCCGACCGTCGTCTCGGTGAGCTGCTCGGACTCCCGGGTTCCCCAGGGCGGGATGTTCGCCGTCGACGAGCCGGGCTACCTGTTCACGTCGAGCAACATCGGGAATCAGGTCGCCGACGAGTACGAGGGCGAGGCGGTCATCGACGGCAACCTGATGTTCCCGGTCCACTACACCGGCACGCGCGTCGTCGCCGTCGTCGGGCACACCCGGTGTGGCGCCGTGACGGCGGCCTACCGGTGGCTCACCGAGGACGAGGCGGTCGATCAACCGGGCGTCCGCAAGCGCGTCGAGGAGCTGGTGCCGATCGTGGAGGACGGCCTCGCGAGCGACCGGGTTGACGCCGACGCCGAGCCCGCCGCGGTGATCGACCAGCTCGTCGAGTACAACGTCGAACGGCAGGTCCAGTTCCTGCTCGACCACGACGCCCTGTCCGACGACGTCTCCGTCTGCGGGTTCGTCTACGACTTCCACGGCACCTACGGCGACGTCGCGGGCCGAACCTACGCGGTCAACGTCGACGGCGAAGCCGACCCGGCCGCGATCCGTTCGGCGCTCCCCGAGGAGTACGACGAGTTCGTCCGGTCGCTGCTCGATTCGCCGTAGATTCCGAACTGCACCGTCTCGTTCAGTCGACGAAACGAACCGAGAGTGGCCGGAGATCGAAGATGATTTACTGGATCGCGGATTGTCTTTCGGTAGTGCTGAGTCGTCGTCCGGCGACGGCGTGCGCCGGTTTTCGCCGTGGTACCACTCCCCGATGCATTTTACCACATACTGCGAAATTTATGAATATCGAGCCAGTTCAACATAGTTTCTTATACGATATCGTCGAACCTATAGATACGGATGAACGCGCAGCAACCCCGTTCGGAGTCGACCGTCGACGCGCTTCCCGAGGAACTCGATTCGCCGCGCGCGAAGCTGGTGTATCTCTACCTGTCGGTCGCGGACGACGCCGCCCTGGCGGACCTGCAGGAGACGCTCGACCTGAAGAAGATCACGCTGTTTAGCATCCTCGACACCCTCCAGAGCCGCGATCTGGTCGAACACGACGGCGAGACGTACGCGGTCTCCGCGTGAGCGGTCGCGAAACGGACTTGTAGGTGTGTGCCCAACCGACGGAGCGTGCCCGACGACAGTTCGCTGAACGACTTTTTCGAGGGGGACCGCGATGCCGACGGCGAAACGGCATCCGGCGATGCCGACAGTGAAACGACATCCGGCGGCGACGAGCAGGACGCCGACAGCCAGACGAGCGGAGAACCGGCGGCGACCGACGGCGTCGACGCCGCCGCAACCGTCACCTACGAGTGGAGCGACGACGGTGTCGTCTGCGCCGACTGCGGCGAGCCGACGCGGCGGCGGTGGCAGGATGCCGGGAGGTTCGTCTGTGCGGACTGCAAGGACTGGTAGCGCGACACGTCGGGGTTTTCGCGGACAGCGGTCACTCGGGCAGCGTCAGCTCCGCGAGGACCGGCAGGTGGTCCGACGGGAACCGGCCGTCCTCGTCGCGGTCGGCGCAGCTCGCGACGCGCTCGACGCCGACGTCGGGCGTGACGAGGACGTGGTCGATCTCCATGCCAGCGAGCAAGGAATCGTAGTCGGTTCTGGTCGTCCCTGGGCCCTCGACCGGTTTTGACGCGACGGCGCGAGCGTCGCGGAACCGGAGGCCGGGCGCGTCGGCGTCGACGAGCCGGCGGATCGGTGGGGCGTCGGCTTCGCAGTTGAAATCGCCCGACAGGATCACCGGGTCGTCGGCGGCGAACGATTCGAGGCGACGCCGAAGCAGGGCCGCGCTCTCCAGGCGAGCGCGCTCGCCCCGGTGGTCGAGGTGGACGTTGCAGTGGACGACGGTCGCGTCGCTGGTCTCGTCGCGAAGCCGAACGCAGGTAGCGATCCGCGGAAGGTCGGCGTCCCAGCCGACGCTGCCGGGCTCGTCGGGCGTCTCCGAGAGCCAGAACGTCTCGCGATCCTCAAGGGCGAAGCGGTCGGACCGGACCCCGATCGGGACGTGCTCGCCCTCGTCGGGCGCCGCCGCTCGGCCCCGGCCGACGATCCGACGGTCGGGCAGACGCTCGCGAAGGTCCGCGACCTGATGGGCCAGCGGCTCCTGAAACCCGACGACGTCGGGGTCGTACGATCGCACCACGTCGGCGAGGGCGTCCCGGCGGTGCTCCCAGGACCGGTCCCCGTCCTCGGGCGTGTCGTAGCGGACGTTGTACGTGAGGAGTCGGAGCGCTGTCACGGATGGCAAGTCTCGTCCCGGCGTCCTAAAGCCGCCGGGTGCGGGCGTCCGGTCGGAGTCGCCGTCTCGGCGCCGCGAAGCTACATGATCCTGGCGCCCGTGGAGGAAACCACTGTGTCCCAGCGCAACGAGTTCGCCTGCGCCGGCGCCTGGTCGCGCGACGGCGTCGCGTCGTTCCTGCGCGAGACGACCGTGCCGGTCCGGCTGTCGTGTCGCACGCCCGCCGATCGGCTCTGGATGCTCTCGCTGTGGTACGAGTATCGCGACGGCCGACTGTGGTGCGCGACCGCGGCCGACGCCGACGTCGTCGAGTACCTGCGGGCCGACGACGAAGTTGCGTTCGAGGTGTCGACGAACGAGCCGCCCTACCGCGGGGTGCGCGGCAACGGCGTCGCGCGGGTCGAGGACGACGGTGGCAAGGAACTGCTGACGACGCTACTGGAGCGGTATCTCGGCGGGACGGACTCGTCGCTGGCGGATCGGCTGCTCGACGAGAATCGCGAGGAGGTGCGGATCGCGATCGAACCGCGGCGGGCGTTCAGCTGGGACTACTCCGCGCGGATGGCCGACGCGGTCGACTAGAGCACCTGCCGCTGGCAGCTGCCACAGAGGTTCTCCTCTTTGACGTCGACCTCACGCACGGTCGGCGAGAAGTTCATCACGCAGCGGTTGTTGTCGCAGTGTTCGAGTCCGAGCGTGTGGCCGATCTCGTGGACGATCTCCTTGCGGACCCGATCGCCGAAGATCTCGTCGGCGTTGCGCTCCGAGAACCCGCCGTCGCTGGAGGTCTGCAGGCGGTACGTCGAGACGACGCTGCCGTTGCCGTCGAGGTAGGCCAGCCCGAACACGTAGTTGCGCTTGCGGTAGAACAGGTCCTTGGCCGTCACCGCGATGTTCTTCTCGCCCGACCCGACGCGGCTGGCCAGCTCGATGAAGTCCTCGGCGCGGTACTGGTTCCGGTTGGCGTCGAACGCGCCGCTGGGGATCGGCTGGGACTCGTGGACGGTGACCTCGCAGTCGTACACCGTCCGGAGGCCGGCGGACGCCTTCCGCTTGACCTCCGCGGGCAGGTCCCCCACCGGCACGATGTCAACGAGCATGCGACCGTATACTATCGCGCCGAGCATAAATATCCCGCCGTGGTGAGAACCTTTTCGGGACCCTGCTGGCGATTGGTTCACTCGGTTCGGGGTTCTGGTTTGGGTCGGAGTGCTTCCGGCACCTGCTCGAATCAGGACGGACGGGAATACCTCGAAAGCCCTCGGCCCGCTCGCGGCGTCTGTAGAGGATATCCTCACTTCGTTCGGATAGTGCCTCCGCAGACGCCGCGACCGCGCCTCGCCGGGAGAGCAAAGCTCTCCCGAGCCCTCGTTCGTTTCACTCACGAGGACGCCCTTTCAGTCCACCAGGCCAGCACCAACCGCATTGCGCGGGTCGCGCTGCGACCACGCGCGCCCTGGCCCTTCCCCGTCTGCGCGACACCGGAAGACGCTGTGCGTCTTCCGAGCTCACGCTCGCTTCGCTCGCGTGAACACGAGGGCGCGCCGGGCCGTGCGGCTGCGGTGGCGCGCGCTGTCGAGCCCTCGTGGCGAGACAGCACCGTGCGAGGGGCGACTGAGGGGGCAGCGCGACCGAAGGAGTCGGTTGGGGAGGACGTGGCTACGGTTCGGGCGGGAATGAAAGGGGGCTTTCAGGGAGTTCGCAGTCGTAGCAGTGGGTCCAGAGAGCGCGGCGAGGGCTTTCAGAGAAGTATGAGTAGGTGGTACTGTTCGAAAGAGTGTGACGAGGCTAAACGAACACCCATCCAGTCGAACCCGACACGTCCTTACCCCCGCCGCGCGTCCCGCCTGACATGAACGACGACCCGAACAGCGGCCCCGATGCGGACGCGGTCGTCCTCGACGTCGACGGCGTGCTGGTCGACGTCGCGGACTCCTACCGCCGCGCGATCGTCGAGTCGGTCGCGGCGGTGTACGGCGAGACGATCCCCAAAGCCGAGATCCAGCAGTTCAAGGACGCTGGCGGGTTCAACAACGACTGGGAGCTGACCGACGCCTCGGCGCTGTACGTGCTAGCCGAGCGCGAGGGGTACGACGCCGACCTGGCGGCGTTCACCGACGCGATCGCCGAGCGCGGCGGCGGTCTCGACGCCGCCGAGGCCGAAGTCCGCGAGGCGCTCGACGCTGACGCCTGGGCCGTCGTCGAGCAGCGCTGGGACCCCGAGCGCCTGCGCGACGTGTTCCAGCAGCTCTACCTCGGCAGCGATCTATACCGCGAACTCGAAGGCCGGGAGCCCGATTCCGAGACGCAGGGGTACATCCACGACGAGCCCGTGCTGCTCGACGACGAAACCCGCCGAGAGCTCGTCGAGCGGTACGACGTCGGCGTCGTCACCGGCCGCCCCGCGGCGGAGGCCGACATCGCCCTCGAACGCGCGGGCTTCGACATCCCCGAGGACCGCCGGTTCACGATGGACGACTGGGAGGAGGGCAAGCCACACCCGAAGGCGCTGACGACGCTGGCCGAACGGTTCGACGCCCGGTCGGTCGTGTTCGTCGGGGACACGCTCGACGATATCCGGACCGCGGTCAACGCCGCGGAGGCCGATCCCGACCGCGAGTATCTGGGCGTCGGCGTCCTGACCGGCGGGCTCACCGGCGAGGACGGCCGCCGAAAGTACGAGGACGCCGGCGCGAGCGCGGTGCTGGAGTCGGTGAACGAGGTGCCGGACTGGCTGGCGTAACGGCGTCCGATCGGCCCGACGAGTTTCGATCGCCGCGCGCCCGCCGTTGCCGGTCACGGAACCCTTTTTGTGCGCTCGTCCTACTTTCCGGTATGCGAATCGCGCTACTCGGCGGCACCGGCGACATCGGCCAGGGGCTCGCGCTGCGGTGGGCCTACGACACCAACCACGAGGTCATCATCGGCTCCCGGGATCCCGAGAAGGCCCGAACGAAGGCCGAGGAGTACGAAACCGAACTCGACAGCCGCGGGCTCGACAAGAGCATCAACGGCTTCGAGAACGCGATGGCCGCCGACCGCGCCAACGTCGTCGTGCTGGCCGTGCCGCCGTACCACGTCTCGGACACCGTCGAGTCGATCGCCGACCGGCTCGACGACGAGACGACGCTCGTCTCGCCCGCGGTCGGCATGAAAAGCGACGAGAGCGGACTTCACTACCACAAGCCCGGCGCCGGCAGCGTCACCGCGGTCGCCGCCGAGGCGGCGCCCGAGGACGTGCCCGTCGTCGGCGCGTTCCACAACCTCTCAGCCGACCGGCTCGCCAATCTGGACGTCGAGTTCGACGTCGACACGCTGGTCGTCGGCGACGACGCCGACGCCAAGGAGACCGTCGCCGCGCTCGCCGAGGGGATCGACGGACTCCGCGCGTTAGACGCCGGGCCGATCGAGAACGCCGCCGAGGTCGAGAGCGTGACGCCGCTCGTGATCAACATCGCGCGCTACAACGACGGGATGCACGACGTCGGCGTCAAGTTCAGCTAAGCGACGCGGCCGCGACAGCTCCGAAGAGAGGACCGTACGGCGCAGCCGCTCACGAGGCTACGACCCGAGAAAATCGCCGTCTTTGCGTTCGCTCTAGGCGCCGGCCTGGTCGAGCGCGCTCTCGATGTCGTCGCGCTGCGTGACGCCGACGAACCGCTCGACGATGCCGTCGTCGTTCTCGATGATCAGCGTCGGCAGCGAGCGCACCTGATACTCGTTGGCGACGTCCTGCTCCTCGTCGACGTTGATCTTCTCGACCTCGAAGCTGTCTCCGCGGTCGTCCTCGATCTCCTCGAGGATCGGGTCCTGAGTCTTGCACGGCCCGCACCAGTCGGCGTAGAAGTCCTTCAGCGTTACAGTCATGCTGCTATCAAATGTTATTCCCGTCGGTCGCGCATAAGGGTTTCCCACTTTGGTACGCAGCGTGCGAAACCGCCGGTCCGCCCCGGCCGCGGGTCCGAGAGTCCGATACCGCGGGCGCCCCCTGCGACGGTTGCGACGGGGGCTCGCGCGGCGACCGGACCGGTCGAAAGGTTTAGTGCCCCGGGTGCCGGAGGACCGAACATGAGCAGCGGCCAAAACTCCGGCGGCCTGATGTCGAGTGCGGGACTGGTTCGGTACTTCGACGCGGAAGATCGAAACGCGATCAAGATGGACCCCAAGTCGGTCTTCGTCTTCGCGATCCTGCTGGGCATCGCGGTCCAGGCGGTGTCGGTCGCGGTCTACGGCATCACGATCTAGGGTCGCGGGACCGCAGTCACTGTCCGAGTCTTCTTTCGTGCGCGCTCGACCGGCCAGCGGCGCCGCCGAGCGCGCCCGGCGGTAGCGGATCCGCCGCGCGATGACGCGGGGTTTTTGCGCGACCGATCCCTACGAGCGGCAGATGACACGCACTGCAGGCGTCGTCGCCGTCCAGGGCGACGTCAGCGAACACGCGGCGGCGATCGAGCGCGCGGCCGCCGGCGAGCCGGTCGAGGTCCGCGAGATCCGGGAGTCGGGGGTCGTCCCCGACTGCGACCTGCTGGCGCTGCCCGGCGGCGAGTCGACGACGATCTCCCGGCTGCTCGCCCAGGAGGGGATCGACGAGGAGATCCGCGCGCACGTCGCCGCGGGCAAGCCCGTGCTGGCGACCTGCGCGGGGCTGATCGTCGCGTCGGCCGACGCGCGGGACGACCGCGTGGCGACGCTGGACGTGCTCGACGCCGGCGTCGAGCGCAACGCCTTCGGCCGCCAGAAGGACAGCTTCGAGGCGCCGCTTTCCGTCGAGGGGCTCGACGACCCGTTCCCCGCGGTGTTCATCCGGGCGCCCGCCATCGACGAGGTCGGCGACGACGTCGAGGTGCTGGCCACCGTCGAGGGCCGACCGGTCGCGGTGCGCGAGGGGCCGGTCGTCGGGCTCTCCTTCCACCCCGAACTGGTCGCCGACGAGCGGCTCCACCGGCTCGCGCTGTTCGAGGCGCCGGCGGCGACGCGGTAGCCCGCGAGCCGGCGCTGACCCGGCGGGAGCGTGGACTTTTCTCCCTGGGGGTCCTCGCGATAGGTATGAACGCGACCATCGACGCCGTCCGGGTCGCCGGCACCGAGCAGGGGCCGGTCGCCGTCGTCGTCCTCGCGGTCGAAGACGAGAGCGACGTCCTGCCGATCTTCATCGGGTTCGAGGAGGCCGCGAGCATCGCCCGGGGCGTGGACGCCGAGGACATCGGCCGGCCGCTGACCCACGACCTCCTGCTGGACGTCGTCGAGGAGCTGGGCGGTCGGGTCACCCGGATCGTCGTCGACGACGTCGAGGACGGCACGTACATCGCCGACCTCCACGTCGACACGCCCCGGGGCGAGGCCGTGATCGACGCCCGTCCGAGCGACTCACTGGCGCTCGCGGCCCGCACGAACGCCGACGTCGAGATCGAGCGGTCGGTGTTCGACGCCGGCGCCCAGCCCGCCGCCGAGTTCGACGACCTGGACGAGATTCAGGACGTCGCCGAGCTGGCGTAGGACGCGGAGCCGCCCGAACCGAGACCAGCCGCCTTTTTACCGGGCGACGCGTCCGTCCGGACATGACCGACGACACTGGCGAGGACGCCGCGCCGAGCGCGGGCGCCGCCGACGAACCGGACACCGACGAGCAAAGCTCGTCGAGCCCTGACTCGACTCCGTCTCGTCAGGACGCGGACGTGCTCGACGAGCTGTTCGCCGTCATCGAGGATCGGAAGGAGAACCTGCCGGAGGATTCCTACACGGCGTCGCTTTTTACCCACGAGAAGGGCCAGAACGCCGTGCTGGAGAAGCTCGGCGAGGAGACGACCGAGCTCGTGCTGGCCGCCAAAGACGACGACCGCGAGGAGCTGGCCCACGAGAGCGCCGACATCGTCTACCACCTGCTCGTGCTGCTGGCGATGAAGGACATGGATCTGGCGGATCTGCGCGCCGAGCTGGCCGAGCGGCGGTGAGCGATCACGGAGTGATCGCGAACGTCGAAAGACGAGCGGAGCGAGTCTTTCGGGAGTGAGTCGAGCGGAGCGAGACGAACATCGTCTGAACGTCAGTCAACAGGCGATGAGCGACTCTGCGAGCTCGATCCCCCGAGACAGAAGCTGACAAAGCACCCCGCACAGTCACCGCGCGGCGGGCCGCCGCCGCGACTCTTTATCCCCCGCGACGGCCGCGCCGATCGCCCCTGCGACCGCGCTCTCCAGGGCGACGATCATCGAGAACGCGACGATACTCACCGCGAGCACCAGCCCGCCCAGCGAGCCGATCGCGGCGCCGACCGGCCCGCCGACGAAGCCGATCACCGTCAGTCCGACCCACAGGATCGCGGCGGCGGCGATGCCGCCGAGGCTGCCGGCCAGCAGGCCGTGCCAGGCGCCGGAGCCGAGGCTGCCGCCGGCCATGTAGCCGGCGACGAACCCGCCGATCAGGCCCGCGGCGAGCTGTCCGAAGCCGGGCACCACGACGCCGACCGCGCCCAGAACGGTGATCACGACGAATCCGACGACCGCTGCGCGCCAGTTAGTCATGTGAGTCGCTACGTCGTCGAGGCTGAAAACCGTGTTCGGAACTCGGCCGATCGGAGCGGTGCGTCGTTTCACCGGACTAATGTATCGGCCCCTTGCATCACCGTGTATGTCAGCAACACCCGAGCCGCCGGACTGGATCGTCGAGCAGCCCGGACTGACCGCGTTCGCGTTGCTGAGCAGCATCCTCGCGCTGCTCGTGCTCCTGCCGTACCTCCAGTTCGTGCTGTTCGGCGTCGTGCTGGCGTACATCCTGCTGCCCGTCCAGCGACGCCTCGAACGGCACGTCCGGCCCACGTTCGCCGCGATCGCGGTCGTGATCGCCACGCTGCTGGTCGTGTTGCTCCCGCTCGTCTACGTGCTCGGGATCGCCGTCGGGCAGTCGATCGAGCTCGTCGACGCCATCAGGCGGGGCGGGCTCGACGTCACGACGATCGAGGCGACGATCGAATCGCTCGGGTACGCGGTCGACCTCGGCGACCTGTACGCGTCCAATCAGGGCCGGATCGCGTCGGCGCTCCGGCAGGTGACGATGGGGGCGATCGGGCTCGCAGGGAGCCTCCCCGGCATGTTCATCGGCCTGACCGTCACGCTGTTCGTCCTGTTCGCGCTACTTCGCGACGGCGAGGGGCTCGTGGCGTGGTTCCAGTGGGTGCTGCCGATCGACGACGAGATCCTCGACGAGCTTCGTGTGGGGCTGGATCAGCTCATGTGGGCCTCCGTCGTCGGCAACGTCGCCGTCGCGGCGATCCAGGCGGTGATGCTCGGCGTCGGGCTGGCGATCGCCGGCGTCCCCGCGGTCGTCTTTCTCACCGTCGCCACGTTCGTGCTGACGCTGCTCCCGCTGGTCGGCGCGTTCGGCGTCTGGATCCCGGCCGCGGCGTATCTCGGAGTGACGGGCAGTCTGACGGCCGCCGTGGCGATGACCGCCTACGGGTTGATCGTCACCTTCTCGGACTCGTACCTACGGCCGGCGCTGATCGGCCGAACGAGCGCGTTCAACTCGGCGATCGTCGTCGTCGGCATCTTCGGCGGGCTGGTCGTGTTCGGCGCCGTCGGGCTGTTCATCGGTCCCGTCGTCCTCGGGGGGGCGAAGCTCGCCCTCGATTGCTTCGCGCGGGAGCGCACGGGACACGCTCCGCCCGACGTCGACGGCGAGGGATCGAACGCCGGGCGCGGGGACGCGGACGGCGTCTCCGGACGGTCGGACGCCGGGTCGGCCGACACCGGCGGCGAGGCCGAAACGGTGGACGAAGACGAGACGCCGCCCGAGGACGAGACGGCAACCGAGCCGGACGACGAGACCGCCGAAGACGCGGCGAACGGCGAGCGCCCCGACGAGGACCGGTCGGACTGACCGAAGGGCAATCGTTGGCGCTCCGCTCGTCGCCGTAGCTGACCTCAAACAGCCCCTCGTCTGGGATTTTCCGGAAGTGTCTGGCGCCGTAGAGCTCCTCGGACCGGGCACCCGATCCATCGCCCGCTGACGAACCCAAAGGACCAGCAAGGTCGACCCGTTGGCCCGCGCCGCTCAGTCGTCGTCCAGCGGCGGCCAATACCAGGCGTCGGCCTCGACAAGCGCGAGGAGACGCCGGCGGCGCTCGTCGACGTCCTCCAGCGTGTCCGTGAACTCGTCGTCGGACACCGTCGGGATGCCGTCGTCGCGGAGGCGATCGAGATCGGGCGGCCGCGGCGTCCGATCGACGCGCTCGACGAAGCGTTCGTCGAGCGTCTGAAGGTAGTCGCTCGCGCTCGAACGGGCGCCCCGAACGAGCGCCTCGTTCGGACGCCGTTCCTCGGGGACGCCGAAGCGGAGCAGCATCAGCGCGTCGTCGAAGACGGCGACGGCCACCGTTGACGCGTCGGTCGCGCCCTCGCTGTGGTAGTAGTGGAGGATCGGGTAGGACTTGTGCTGCTCGGCGAGGCGACCGATGTCGGCGGCGAACTCGTTCAGCGGCAGATCGAGTTGATCGAAGTTCTCGCCGTTCCAGCCCGCCCGGACGAACGCTTCGCTTCGCTCTCCCAGCCCGTGGACGCTGCTGGCGAACGAGCGCTTGTCGGCGACGGCGCCCAGCACCGAGAGGATGTAGGAGACCGAGAGCGTGGCGAACAACATTCCGCTGGCCGTCGTCATCCCCGAAGCGATCTGCCAGAGCTCGCCGTGGGGCGTGTAATCGCCGTTCCCGTCGGTAAACATCGTGTACGCGACGTAGTAGCCGCGTCCGACCCAGTTGGGGTACCCGCCGTGTCGCGTGCTGAGCAGCGCCGTCTCGCTCGCGCCGAAGGTAATCGTCCAGCCGGCCCAGAGGAGCCCGATCCACACGAACAGCGTGAGAACGAGGATGAGCGGCCCGGCGAGACTCAGCACGCGGCGGCGACCGCTGCCGACCGCCTTGAGGCCGCGCCACGTTCCCGACGACAGTCGAGCCGAGATCGGCCCGGCGCCGCCGTCGACCCACAGCGTCGTCCAGAAGAGGTCGACGGCGGCTGCAAGGATCAGCGCGGCGCCGAAAGCGAACAGCGCGACGTTCATAACGGTGTTCCGGATCGAGAGCGGGCCCGATCGGCGCCCGGTACCAGTCGCGGTACGGCGTTCGGCGTGGCGATGCAGCGAGAACGGGCGCGTCCGGCTAACACTCCCCCATCCACGGGTAGTAGCGTCCACGGAATTACGGAAAAACACCGGGTGTGGCGCGACCGCTCGCCGGTCGGCCGCAGCCGAGACCTCCCCGCGGGGGCGAGCGAGCGCCGAAAGACGGCCTTTTATAGCCAGCGCCGCTAGACGTCGCTATGATTTTCGAGGATCTTCCGACGACGCCCACGTCGGAGGAGCTGATCGACAAGGCGTTCTCGCGGGCGGCGCGCTCGGGCCGGTCGAAGCAGGGCCGGGAGGCCCAGGAGTCGATGACACAGACGGCGACGAACATCCTCTCGGACAACCTCCAGAACGTCGTGACGTCCTGGCCGGACTTCGACGACGTGGATCCGTTCTACCGCGAGCTGGCCGACGCCATCGTCGACGCCAGCGACTACGGCGTCGACGCCGGCGGAGTCGACGCGCTGCGCCAGAGCCTTTCGGAAGTAACGTGGGCGAGCCGCCAGACCCGCCAGATCGGCGAGGACGCCATGGGAAAGATGCGCAAGGCCGACGAGGATCTCGCGCGCAAGCACCGCAAGCAGGCCTTCGCCCGGATGGCCGACGTGGTCGAGGACGTCTCCGAGAACCTGCTGTTGATCAACGAGGCGCGCAACGACCTGCGCGACCTGCCCGAGATCAACCCCGACGAGCCGGCGATCGTCGTCGCGGGCTACCCGAACGTCGGCAAGTCCAGTTTCGTCAACGGCATCACGCGGGCGCGCAACGAGACCGCCGAGTACCCCTTCACGACGAAGGGGATCGGCGTCGGCCACTTCGAGCGCGACCGCGTGCGCTACCAGATCGTCGACACGCCGGGGCTGCTCGATCGGCCGCCGGAGGAGCGCAACGAGATCGAGTCGCAAGCGGTCTCGGCGCTGGAACACCTCGCCGACTGCGTGCTCGTGTTGCTCGACGCCAGCATGAACTGCGGCTACCCGATCGACGTCCAGCTCGAGTTGCGGGACGCCATCGCCGAGCAGTTCGGCGACGCGCCGGTCATCACGGTGTGTAACAAGTCCGATCTCTCGACCGACGTCGAAGCGGATCACTACATGAGCGTCGAGACCGGCGAGAACGTCGAGTCGGTCGTCGACGCCGCGGTCGAGGCGATCGACTGGGAGCAGGAGCTGCCGTTCGAGCGGTAGGCGGGCGATTTCTCGCGGGCGACCAGTTTCGACGCGGCATCAACCCACGCTGCGCGCGGCGCCGGCGATCGGCAGGGCCGCTCGAACGACCCCGTTGGACACGCCGGCACGGGCCCCGAGCGACGCCTCCGCCGGGTTCGATCCGCCCGCCGCGGGCGTCACCGTCGTCGTCTGGTAGTCGATGAACCGGACGCGAACGGTGACGTCCTCGCCGGTGCGCTCGGCGATCCGCGCCGCGACGTCCTCGTCGAGCCGGGAGTAGTTGCCGGACTGTTCGTCGCTGACCACCACCGTAACCGTCTGGGGCGTGTCGACGGGCGCCGTCGCGGAGTACTGGCTGCGGACGCTGACCGCGGTGAGATTCTCCCGTCCCGGTTCATCCAGCGCCGCGACCGCCGCCTTGTTGGCCGAGCGCTCGAAGGCGATCTGATCCGCGGTCATCGCCACCGTGCCGACGCCGACCGCGGCGAACAGCAGGACGGTCGCGACGAGTGCCGCAAGTTGCCGACGATCGGCGTCCTCGACGAGTCTCCGCGGAACGGTGCCCAGCAGCGGCGCCTCGGGCGCCCCGCGGTACCCGAGCAGCCGGAGCATGCCGGCGACCGTGACGTTGATCATCGCCACCGTGAACAGCAACAGCGCGAGCGTCCCGATGCCGACGAGCGGGTCGTTCCACGCGAACCCGATGCCAGAGGCGGCCGCGGCCGGGATCAGCGCGGCCGCGATCATGACGCCGATCAGCGACATCGGCCCCTTGGTCGTCAGGCCGATCGCGGCCGCGGACCCCGCGGCGACGGCGACAATCAGCGCCACGGTGTTGGGCGCGAGGCGGACGCCGATCAACTCGATCGAACTCACGTCGAGTATCGGCGGCGCCAGCGCCAGCGCCTTGAGGACGAGGCTGAGCGCGAACGCCGCGAGCACCGACAGCGCCAGTCCGATCGCCTGCATCCGGATGCTGCCGACCACCATGCGCCGATCGGCCAGCACCGCGCCGACGCCCGCGGTCAGCACCGGCCCGACCACCGGGGCGATCACCATCGACCCGACGACGATCGCCGGCGAGTCCGCGAGCAAGCCGACGGTGGCGATCAGCGCGCTCAACACCATCATCGCGTAGAAGGTCCAGGGGTCCTGGCTGAGGTCCATCGCCTTCGAGCGCAGCTCCCGGCGAGGGAGCGGATCGTAGTCGTTGGCGTGTCTGGCCTCGAGATCGCTCCAGGTCGGCGTCGCCGCGGTCTGGCCGCTCGCGAGGATGACGTAGTTGTCGGCGTCGACGCCGGCGTCCTGCAGCGCGCTCAGAACCGGCTGGACCGCGTCGGTCGGGATCGGGACCTGCAACAGTTTGCCCTCGCCCTCCGGCGCCGCGGAGACTTCGGCGTCGACGACGGCGTACGAGACGCCCTGCTCGTCGAGCGCGTTCAGCGCCGCCGCCCGCACGTCGTCCGCGAGGAGAACGTAGAGGATCCGCACAGGAACCACGCCGGCGTCGCGAGACATATGCACCGCGACCGTTCGGGGGAGTTGTCCCCGCCTGTTCGCGGAAACGCAGGGGTACGGGACGGAAAGCTCGCCTTACGCCCCGGGGGCGGGCGCGGACGGTCGGGCTGCCGACGGGTGGGGAGCGAGCCGCGGGTCGGGATCGAACTCGGTGCCGCCGCGCTGGTCGATGTCGACGTACCGGACCTGCACGGCGACCGGACGGTCGGAGTGCTCGTCGACGATCGCGTAGATCTCGTCGGTCACCGCGGATTGCGAGGCGGCCTCGCCCGTCCGCCCGACGGTGACGATCACTCGCTCCTGGTGGCGGAACGGGAAGTCCTCGGTCATCCGAACCTCGACCGAGAGCAGCTGGTACTCCTCGTTGGCCGGGTCTTCGAGCAGCTCGTCGATATCGTTCTGGACCTCGGTCTCGAACGTCGCCGTCTGGAACGCGGTGACCGAGGTGCCGACCAGAAAGCTCGAGAGGACGACCATCGCGACGCCGAACAGCGCGGCGTTGCGCAGCAGCTTCCGCTGGGCGGCCGCCTCCTCGAACCACTCGCCCGGCCGGTAGCCCATGTACCACAGCGTCACCAGCCCGGCGAGGTTGACGGAGGTGATGTTGACCAGCACCAGCACGGTCGATCCCAGGCCGGCCAGCGGCAGCCCCCAGGCGAGCGCGATGCCGGCCGCGGCGGCGGGCGGGATCAGCGCCGCGGCGATCATCACGCCGACCAGCGCCGTCGAGACGCCCGTCGAGAGGCTCAACACGCCGGCGACGCCGGCGCCCAGCGCGATGATCAGGCTGAGCAGGTCCGGCGCGAGTCGCTCGTTGATCTCGCCGACGCTGGTCAGGGTCAGTCCCGGCGGCACCAGGTTGACGGTCTTGAGGAACCACGCCAGCACCGCCGAGCCGGCGATCGCCAGCCCGATTCCCAGCGCCTGGTAGGCCAGCCCCTGGCGGACCATCTCCTCGTCGTTGACCACCGTCCCGACGCTGGCGCCCAGCGCCGGGCCGATCAGCGGCGCGATCACCATCGACCCGACGACGACCGCCGGCGAGTCCAGCAACAGCCCCGCCGTCGCGACGAAGGCGCTGATCAGCGTCATCGTCACGTAGATCCAGAACGTCGGCGTCATCTCGTCGGCCTCCGTGCGGAGCTCCTGGCGGGAGATCCGGTCCCCCTCGACGTCGTCGGTTGCGTACTTTTCCTCCAGGCGGTCGAACTTCCGCGAGATCACCGTCTCGGCGTCGACGACAACCGTGTACGCGTCGTCGGAGACGCCCTCCTCCTGAAGCCTGTCCAGCACCGGCTCGACGGCGTTGGCCGGCAGCGGGAAGTAGACGACGCCCGTGAACTCCCGGCCGCTCGTCTCGTCGGTGACGACGTAGTCGACCTCCTCGTCGTCGAGCGCGTCGAGGATCGTCTCGCGCTTCCCGGCGGGAATCGTCAGCTGGACGAGTCGCACGTTGGGCCGGAAGACCCCGACGCTCAAATAGATCCGGGGTCCGAACCGGGGGGCGGCGTCGCGGCGATAGTGGCGTCCCGACGCCGCGGCGCGGCGCCGCGGAACGACAGTAGATTCTTCGGGCGAGCGCTCGAATCGGTCGCCATGCGCGTCGTCGAGAACACGATGGACGTTCCGATCGAGAGTCTGCTGGAGCGGCCGCTGTTTTGCTTCCTGGCCTCCGTCGACGACGGTCTGCCACGGGTGTCGCCGCTGTGGTACCTCTGGGAGGACGAGACCGTCTGGATCATGGCCGACCGCGAGAAAACCTACGTCAGCCGCGTCGAGTCGACGCCCGAGGCCGCGCTGGCGGTCGTCGAGTTCCTGCCGGGATCGGGCGTCGTGCGCCACGTCGGCTTCCGCGGGCGGGCGTCGGTCGAGCCGTTCGACCTCGACCGGACGAACCAGCTGCTGCAGCGGTATCTCGGCCCCGACCCCGAGACCTGGGACGACCGATTCCTTCCGCCCTGGAGCGACCGCTGGTGTTTCATCCGGTTCGAACCGGAGACGGTCGTCGCGCGCGACCAGAGCTACGGCGTCGGGATCACGTAGCGGCGCCGGGCGGTCGAGAGCGTCGAGTTAGCGCATCGAGGTGTCGGGGCAGGGCATCGAAGGTCCAGGTCAGAGCGTCGAAATCGACGCCCGCTCGCCGAGTCGCACCTCGTTGAACGTCTCGCGGCCGATCGTCGGCCCGGAACAGTCGCCGTCGGACGTACCGGGCGATTCGCAGATGTTGACCGTGAGTTCGTAGGGACCGTGATTCTCGTCGAGGTACGCCGCGGCGTCGTCGTCGATCTCGACCGGAAGGTCGGTCGGCAGCGGGGCGTCCTCTTCGGGGAGATTCGCGGACAGTTCGCCGTCGTCGAGCAGCCACGTCGCAACGGGGCCTTCGGCGTCCGACCGCTCGGGGTCGACGCGGCCCCAGACTTGCTTCGTGACGACGATCCCGCTGGTCTGGATGCCGAGCGCTTCGAGACAGCCCGCGGTCGCGACGGTGCCGGTCGCTGCTGCGGCGAGGAGGGCGCGGCGGCGCATACGGCCCGGTGTTCGTGTCACTTGATAGTACTTTCTGTTCCGAACGCCGGTGCGGTCCTGACGCGACCGGGACGCGAGCGCGATGCAGAACCGCAGCGGGCGCGAACGCGACCCTTTTCCCCGGTGCGCGCCAACGCCGCGGTATGTTCGAAAACCGCCCGAACTGCTCGGACGAGGTGATCCTGGTCGGGCGCTCCAACGTCGGGAAGTCGACGATCATGCGGGAGCTGACGGGCCACAGCTTCGAGACCGGCGGGAAGCCGGGGGTTACCCGCTCGCCGAACCACTACGACTGGGCGGGCGACGACTTCATGATCACCGACCTACCGGGGTTCGGGTTCATGTCCGGCGTCCCCGACGACGTCCGCGAGCAGATCAAGACCGACATCGTCCGCTACATCGAGGAGTACGCCGACAACATCCTCGCGGGCGTGCTGGTGCTCGACGGCAAATCTGCTGTGGACATCATCGACCGTCACTCCGGCGAGGACGAGATCCCCCACGACGTCGAGATGTTCCACTTCCTGCGGGACGTCAGCGTCCCGACCGTGGTCGCGGTCAACAAGATGGACAAGGTCGACGACGAGGACGAGCGCCTGAACGACATCTGCGACCGGCTGGGGCTGTACCCGCCGTGGAAGCAGTGGCAAGATACGATCGCGCCGATCACGGCGAAGCGAGGGTCGATCGGGCCGATGGAGGAGGCGATCCGCGGGCACCTGGAGGACGCCAAGCGGGACGATCTGAAGAAGTTCTTCTAGGAGTCGTCACGCTCTCGGAGTTCCTCGTCGCGCTCTCCGAAGAAGCATTGAACGACTGTACGTCCCTGAATGCCTCTGAAACGCCCTCTATAACATCAGCGTCAACCTCCCTGAAAGCCCCCGCCGCACTCTCTAAAACGGGAACGACTACACATAATTCTCTGAAAGCCCCCGCCGCGCTCGACTCGGGGGGCTTGCTGCGGTCCTCACTCCCTTTGGTCGTTGCGGTCCTTGCTGCACCCGCCAGCGTCGAGCGCAGCGGCCCCTTTCAGTCCCGCCCACAGCAGACCGCAGCCACGTCCTCCCCATCCGACTCACTCGGTCGCGTTGCTCCCTCGTTCGTCCCTCGCGCGGCGCTGTCTCGCCCTGAAGGCTCGACAGCGCGCGCCACCGCAGCCGCTCGGCCGGGCGCGACTTCATGTCGCGTCCTGGGGGAGGGCGGGGGCGTGCGTGGTCGCTGCAAGCGACCCGCACAATGCTGGCCTGGCGGACTGAAAGGGCGTCCTCGTGAGTGAAACGAACGAGGGCTCGGGAGAGCTTTGCTCTCCCGGCGAGGGACGGTGGCCGGTTCTCACGCGGCCCTATCCGAACGCAGTGAGGATATCCGCGTGAGAACCGGCGAGCGGACCGAGGGCTTTCGTAGTATTCACGGCAATCTCGGTAGCCCAAGTTCGTAGGAGCGGGCCGAGGGCTTTCGTAGTCGAGTCGTCGCCTGCGATGTCGGAGAGCGGGCCGAGAGAGCTACCGGCCGCAATAATCGAAAGAACAGCCCGGGTCACCGGACATCCAGATCACCCCAGCCGATCGACGAGCGCGTCGCCGTCGACGAACGGAATGTGGTTTCGGGCGGCGTACTCGCGGGCCGCGGCGGTCGAGAGCGCGTCGCCGGTGTCGTCGTCGAGCATCTCGCAGACGACGACCGCCGGCGGCTGATCGGCGGCGGCGGCCAGCGCGAGGCCGAGTTCGGTGTGGCCGCGGCGGTCGTCGAGCAGCCCCTCGGCGGCCCGGAGCACGTGGACGTGACCGGGCGCGCGGAAGTCGCCGGCGAAGTCCTCGGCGTCGAGCTCGCCGCCGTTCGCGACGCGCTCGGCGAACGCGCCCAGTTCCGTGATCGTGAGCGCGCGGTCGGCGTCGGTGACGCCGGTGAACGCGTCGCGGTGGTTGACCGTCAGCGAGAACGACGAGCGGTCACCGTACGCGAGGTGCTCGGTCTCGCCGGCGGGGTGGTCGATCACGTCCGCGAGGAACGGCAGATCCGCCGCGTCGGCGACGGGATCGGAGAACGCCGTGCAGATCAGCCCGCCGGCGTCGTTGCGCATCCGGGCGACGGCGTCGGCGTCGACCGCGCGGGCGGGGTAGATCAGGTCGGTCTCGCCCTCGCGGTCGTCGAAGTCGTGGACGCAGACCGGCCGGCCCTCGCGGAACGCCGCGACGGCCGCGTCGACCGCGCTCGCGGCGTCGGCGTCGCCGACCTTGACGTCGGTGTCGCCGTTCATCGCCGCTCCTCGACGGTGACGGTGACCTGTTCGTCGTCCTCCAGACCCAGCTCGTCGCGGAGCCGGTCGGGCGCGATCAGTTCGATCTGGTCCTCGTCGTGGTGGGTGCGCTCGGGCGTGATGAGGTGGGCTCCCTCGTAGCGGTGCCCGTCGGCGGTCGCGATCGTCGCCGGGTAGCAGATCGCCGGACCGTAGGTTCGCTCGTCGTCTTCCCAGCCGTCGATCGGGACCGGTTCGAGCGACTCCAGCGCGGAGCGCCGGCGGACGCTGGCGTCGGTCAGGTCGACGTTGAGCGTCCCCTCGAACGGCGCGTAGTCCAGTCGCTCCTCGAACTGGCGCATGTACCCCGGCAGCGAGATGTAGTGGCGGCCCTCGCCCATCCCGCCGGTGACGGTGCCGGCCAGCTCGACCGACGACGCGCCCTCGAAGATCCGCCGGTAGTCCTCGTACTCGGCGCGCAGAGCCTGCTCGCCGTCGTCTGTGATCGCGATCCACTGCCCGTCGGTGACGGTCTCGCGCTCGACGTAGCCGGCGTCGTCGAGGCGCTGGAGGCGCCGCGACGCCGTCTGCGTGGAGGCGTCGACCTGCTCGGCGACGTCGGCGCAGGAGACCTTCATCTCGCCGCCGATGCCGCCGTCGAGCGCCAGCAGCTTCAGGACGGCCAGTTCGTCGTGCCCGACGGCGATCGACGCTGCGTTAGACATAGCGATAGCTTGGGTCGCGCGCGGCATAAGGGTAACGAATACGAGAAGCGTAACAGAAACGTGAACCGGTCGCCGGTTTCCGGTCGTTGACGTATCTATGCGCGAGCACGATAAACGTCTTCGGGAACGTGTTCGGCGCGCGGTCAGGCGACGCCGGGGCGAAACCGGTCCGCGTAGTCGGCGACGTACGTCCGAATCCCGCGCGGCGGGCGACCGAGGATTCGCTCGACGTCGTCCGTCACGCGATCGGCCAGTCGGAGTCTCGCGGTCGCGTAGATGCCGACCATCAACAGGACGTACCCGAGCGGGTGCCCCCGCGACCGCATCCGCCGGACGAACGCCGGGATCGACGGGTCGGCGTACTCGATGGGTCGATCCAGCACGTCGGAAAACGCCGCTGCGACCGCGTCGTAGTCGAGCGCTTCGGGCCCGGTCAGGTCGTAGGCGACGTTCAGGTGGCCGGACTCGGCGAGCACGCGCGCGGCGACCGCGCCGACGTCGCGGGCGTCAACGAAACTGGTCTCGCCGCCGCCGGCGGGCACGAAAATCTCGTCTCGCTCGACGATGTCGTCTCCGTGGACCTCGTGGAGGTTCTGCATGAAAAAGGACGCGCGCAGGAAGGTGCAGGCGACGCCCGCGTCCTCGATGCGGCGTTCGATCCGGTGGTGGGGGATGAGCACGTTCCTGTCCGCGCCGAGCGTCGAGAGGTACGCCACCTGATCGACGCCGACGCGGGCGACCGCGTCGACGAACGAGCCCAGGTCACCGGTGTCGACGCCGGGCGGCCGAACCAGGAAGACACCGTCGACGCCCTCCAGCGCCCCACCCCACGTTTCCGGTCGGTCGAAGTCGAACTCGACGACTGATTCGGCCGCCTCGAAGCGGTCGGGGACGGCGGCGGGATTCCGGGTCGCGAGCCTCGCGTCGCAGTCGCGATTCGCTAACTCGTCCGCGACGTGACGACCGACGGTGCCCGTCGCGGCGGTGACCAGCACGGTCCGGGCGGACCGGTCGCTCACGCTGCCCCCACCTTCGGCAGCTCGCCGACGTACAGGTCGTCCTCGACGCAGTCGAGCACGAAGCGGGCGACGTCCGCGCGGGCGACCGACTCGAAGCCGAGGTCGACGTCGCCCGCGCGGTACTCGCCGGTCCCCGCGCCGTCGGTCAGTCGCGGCGCGCGGACGACCGTCCAGTCGAGGTCGGTCGCCCCGACGCGCCGAACGTGTTCCGCGGCGTCGTCGAGCACGTCTGCGGCGAACAGTTTCAACAGGACCCCCATCGCCTTCCCCGACAGCGAGACGTCTTCGCCCGCCTCGCGAACGCCCGCGCCGACGAGCGTGACGAACCGCTCGACGCCGGCCTCGCGCATCGCCGCGAGGACGTTGTCGCCGGCGACCGTCAGCAGGTCGTCCGGCCCCTCGGCGGTCTGGCCGAGCACCGAGACGACGGCGTCGGCGCCCGCGATGGCCTCGGCGACGCCGTCGCCGCCGTAGGCGTCGCCCTCGACGACTGTGAGCGCGGAGTCCTCGACGGGAAGTTTCTCGGGCGATCGCGCGAACGCGACGACGTCGTGGCCTCGGTCGAGCGCCTGCCGGACGAGCGGGACGCCGGTCCGCCCGGTCGCGCCGAACACGGTGATCTGCATACCGGGCCTTGGCGACGAGCGGCCTAATACTTGCAACTTCGAAGCTTCGAAGTAACGGCCCTGAGCCGCCGGCCGTCCGGCGCTCGACCCACACGCTTTTGCTCGGACGACGCCGAACGGAGCGCGTGAACGACTCCTCGAATCTTCCCGAACTGTCTCGCGAGGAAGCGACGGAACTGCGCGACTCGCTCGATCCCGCTGAGCGCGAGCGCGTCCGTGGGACCGTCGCGTCGCTGCTGGACCTGCTCGGGAAGGCCCACGCCATGGCGGTGCTGAGCGAGTTCGCCTTCGCGGGCGAGCCGCTGCGGTTCAGCGACCTCGAAGCCGGGCTCGACGTCGCGCCGAACACGCTGTCGGCGCGCCTGCGCGACCTGACCGACGCCGGGCTGCTGGAGCGCGAGTCCTACGACGAGTCGCCCCCGCGCGTCGAGTACGAGCCGACGCCGAAGGCGAAAGCGTTGTTCCCGGTGTTCGGGCACCTCCACCACTGGGCGATCGACCACGAGCTCTGAGCCGGCGGCGAGCGCCGCTCAGTCCTGCCCGGTCTCGATCTCGATGTCCTCGAACGTCACCTCGACGGGTTCGCCGTAGCGATCGCCGTTCTCCTCGTCGTGGCGCATGAACGTCGGCGGATCGATCTCGATCGTCAGGTCGTACTCGCCCTCGCCGGGCACCTCGAGGTTCGTGCCGTAGTGGAACAGGCCGGGGTGCCAGACGAACGGCACTTCGAACGGCCCGACGGTATCGGCGTCGTCCTCCGCCGGGTCGAGCGTCGCCTGCACGTCGAGTTCGGGGACGAACCGCCCGTCCGCGGCGTCCGTCACCGCGACTTCGAGGTGGCAGTTCTCGTCGTCGGGCTCGACCCACTCGAACTCGCCGTCGCTTTCGAGCCGGTACATCCCCTCGGCTTCCTCCTGGGCGTAGCCGACGACGTAGTCCTCGGCGGTTCGCATGTCGCCGCCGGCGTCCGCGACTTCCTCGATCATGTAGTCGAGCGAGCGCGTGTACGCCTCGCCCTCTGCCTTCGCGAGCTCTAGCTGTCGTTCGTCGACCTCGTCGCTGGTCGTTTTGGCTGCATCCTGGCTCATTCTGGATCCCCCGTTTGCGGGTACCACGTCGGGACGGAAAATCGTTGGTCGACGCGCCGCTACGATCGGTGTGTATCGGCCCGCGAGACTGCGTGGAGTTCGGCAGCACAAAAAGCGGTACGGCCAGACACGGCCGCGGTACCGCTGGCGTCAGGAATCCTCGTCGATCATCGCGGCCTCAGAGTCCGTCGTCACCCCCGTCCTCGGCGTCGCTCACGTTGTCGTCGGTGGTCGTCTCCTCGTCGCCGAGCGTGGACTCGTTGTCGGTCGTCGAGTCGGACTCGTTGCCTCCTCCGCTCTCGTTGTCGGTCGTCGAGTCGGACTCGTTGTCCGTTTCGCTGCCGACGTCTTCCTCGCTTTCGTTGTCGTCGAGCGCGGACTCATCGCTTCCGTCCGCCTCGTCGCCCGAGTCGGACTCGTTCGATCCTAACTCGTCGTCTTCCCCCGGATCGGACTGATTGCCGTCCTCGCCGGAGCCGCTGTCCGTGCAGCCGGCGACGGCGGCTGTTCCGATCGCAGCAGCGATACTGACGAATCGCCGTCTTTTGAGTTGCTCTCCCATGGTTTGAACCGCATCTACCCGTTCGGGAGACGGTTGATTTACTATAGTGGCGATAAGCAATAATGTTGCGAGAAAAGTAGCTGTTTACCGGGCGGGAGGGTTCGCAACTGGCCGAAACAGTCGAAGAAATCGGATTCTAACGGGGCGTTCCGCGGACGAAACGACGGACGCCGGTCACCGGGCGTCGACCGGGCAGAAGTCGTCGATGTTGTACTTCTTCTCGATGAACTGGTCCTCCATGAACCGACGCGTGCGGCCGAGGGTGCGCTCCTCGTGGCTTCGGAGTCGCTCCGCGAACCCGGCGTCCTCGACGCCCCAGAGCCCCGGGTGGGTGAGCACCTGCATCTTGTCCGGGAGCGGCCCCGCCAGGGGCGACTCGTCGCGCCAGCGCTGGTTGGAGTCGGCGCGGTACGCGATATCGGTGAAAAACCGCTCCTCGTAGGCGCTGACGAACCCGTCGAACTCGCGTCGGAACACCCACTCCGGCGGCCGGTGGAACGAGACGACGTCGACGGAGCCGTCGACCAGTTCCGAGAGCACGGTTCGTTCCGACCGGACGCGCTCGCGGAGTTCGCGCTCGGGCGGCTCGGCGTCCCAGTACTGGTGGGTGCTGAAGTGCAGCTCCACGTCGTGGCCGAGCGCCTCGATCCGATCGAGGATCCGCCGGTTGGGCTTGTGCAGGAGGTTGTAGAACGGCGACGTGGTGAGAACGAAGTACGTCGCCGAGACGCCGCGCTCGGACTCGATTCGGGCGGTTTCGAGCGCGCTCCGGAGCGACCAGTCGACGTCGTGGCGGAGAACCACGTCGCCGGCGGAGAGGTCGTCGCGGTAACCGCGGAATCGGCGGCCACGAGCGCGGAGCGCGTCGAGGAACTGCTCGTACCACTCGAAGGTGAACGTCAGCTCCTCGACCCTGGTCTCCGCGATCGTCATTCGAGCACCTCCGCGGGCGAGCCCGCGACGGTGACGCCCGGCGGGACGTCGTCGAGGACGGCCGAGTTCGCGCCCACCTCGGCGTCGGCGCCCACGCTGACGTCGGTGGCGACGGTGACGTTCGGGTGAACCTCGACCCGCGCGCCGACGGTCGACCCGCCCGCGAAACAGCAGCCGGCGGCGACCGTGACGTCCGGCCCGATCTCGGCGTGGTGGGCGACGTGGACGTTGCCGCTGAGCTTCGCGCCCGCGCGGACGACCGTCTCGCCGAACGCCGCCCGATCGATCGAGGCGTTCGCGCCGACGGCGACGTCGTCTTCGACGACGACCTCGCCCCGGTGGGGCTGGCGCAGCGGTCGCCCGGACTCGTTGCGGACGAACCCGAACCCGGCGCCGCCGATCGCCGCGCCGGCGCCGACCGCGCAGTCGTCGCCGATCGTGACGGCGTCGCCGACGTGGGCGTGAGGACCGATCCGGCACCGCTCGCCGATCTCGGCGCCCTCCTCGACGACCGCCGTCGGGTGGATCTCGGTCTGCTCGATCGGCCGCCGGAAGAACTCGCGGGCCACCCTGACGAAGTCGAACTTCGGCCACGAGCTGTGGACGAGCGACCGGCCGGAGAGAGCCGGCATCGTCTCCGGGCAGACGACGACGCCCGCGTCGGACTCGCGGAGCCGATCGGGATCCTCGTAGACGCAGAACGCGAGGTCCTCCGGGCCGGCGCGGTCCAGCGCGTCGGTGCTCCGGATCGTCACGTCCGGCCCGGTCCAGGCGGCGTCGAGGAAGCCGGCGATCTCGGCGGTCGCGAGCCGGACGTCGTCGATCCGGCGGCTCGCGGCGGTCGTCATCGCGCATCACCGTCCGGAGTCCGCACCGCGGGGGTCGTTTCGCGCTCGATCCGTCGGCGGCGGTCGAAGGGTCGCTCGGTACGCGTCATTCGGTACCCGGAGCACGTCGTCCCGGCAGCTTTCCTATACGCAGTCTAAGCGGTCGGGAGAGACGATCGGGACGCCGCTTACGCGGACGGTAAACCGATCCGCTGGGCCGAAACCCTACCCGCCTCCGATAGCCTGCTCAGCGACGCCGGGTCGTCGCGCCGCGTTCCAGCAGCCACCGGAGCACCGGCGCCCCGTCGTACAGCCAGAGCGCGACGACCAGCAGGTGGACGGCGGTGTACGCGACCAGCGCCAGCAGGAGATCGGAGGTCGCCGCGGCCGCGATCGACTGCCGGAGGTACAGCGCGGTCCGCTCGACGAAGCCGAGCTGCGTCTCGTACGCGGGGAGCGAAACGAACGGCCAGAGGACCCGGTACACCGCGAGCCCGCCGCCGGATCGGAGCGGGCTCAGCACGTCCCCGGCGAGGTGCGACGCGTAGCCGACCGCGATCGCGGCGCCGTAGCGCGGCCGGTCGAGGCGATCGGCGGCGACGACGGCGCCGAGACACAGCGGCCCGGCGAACACCAGCGAGTGGCCGAGCGCGGAGCCGGTCGAGAACAGCCCGACGCTCCACGAGAGCGGCTTGTCGATCAGGTCCGGAAGCTGCGTCGCGACGCCGAGCGCGACCACGGGTCCGGACGTCGGCGTCTCGCCGCGACCGAGGTGCGAGAGCAGCGAGTACCAGACGTAGCCGAACGCCAGGTGCTCCCAGGGCCACATCGGCTACCGGCCTCCGGCGTCGAGTTGCTGTACTCCTCCGGCATCGAGTTGCTGTACTCCTCCGGCATCGAGTTGCTGCTGGCCGTCCTCGCCGGTCCACAGCTGGACGTACCGGTACGCGCCCTCGCGCGAGGGATCGTCCGGAGCGTCGCCGACGTACAGCAGGTAGACGATTCGGTGGTTTGGTCCGGTCGCCGGCGGATCGACGTCGTGAGCGACGCGCGCGGTTTCGCCGGCGTCGGCCGACAGCGAGAACCGGTCGAGTTCCGTCTCGCCGACGACGGTCGTCCCGTTCCCGGTCCGGTCGACCTCCTGGTGGAGCGCGACGACCGCGTACTCGCGGTCGCCGCCCTCCCCGTTCGTGACCGTGGGGTACAGCGTCGGCGCGTCGCCGGACGCGAAGGCGTCGGTCGACGCCGCGGCGTACTCGCCGTCGCCCGTCTCGGTCGTGAGGTAGAACTCGGTGAACTCGTCGCCGTCGTGGATGGCGAAGCCGACCGCGACGCTGCTCAGGAGGACGAGCACGCTCGCGGCGAGCACCACGTTGAGGATCACCCCGCGGCGAGATCCCGCCTCGAACGGGCGATTTCCGATCATCCCGTCCGTCCCGCGCCGGTAGTACCGGTCGATCGCGGAGCCCAGGCTTGCGCCCGAGAACGGGCGATACCGGCCGTCCGGCGGAAGCCTGACTCTGGCGACGATCGCCACCGGGCCGGAGAGGACGACGATCCCGACTGTCCCGAGCATTACGGGTCGGAGGCCGACGCCGCCGACCGCGAAGTTCGCGACGAACGCGACCGTCGGAACGATCGCGAGGCTGAGCGCGAGCGAGAGTCCGAGCCGCGTCGCCGTCGGGAGCCCGTCGATCGTCTCCTTGGGCCGGCTGATCGGCGACTCGTCGCTGACCGAGGCGCCGCTGTGTCGCTCCGGGTACAGCGCCGCGATCAGGACGTAGCCGGGGACGAAGAGCACGAGCGGCAGCCCCAGAACGATCCGGAGCGGCGTCCCGGGATCGCCTCGCAGGAGTACCGCCGCCGCCAGAATCGCAAACAGGACGGCACACACCACGTCGAGCGTCGATCGAACTGCTGTTCCGAGCATCACCGGGCGAAAAGCGCGCCGCGATGAAGTACGGTCGAGACCGTTCACGTTTTTGGCCACCGCGTAAGGCGCTGCCAGCGCCGGACCTCCGAGCTTGGCCACACCGTAAACGAGGAGGAGACGGTCTAACGCGGAGGTATGGAGAAATCCGGCGAGTCCGGACGGGCGAGTCGACGGACTCGCCCCGCCCCTATCTAGCTTATCCGACGGATAATAATGGGCCCGAGGCGCGCCAGTATCGACCGGAAGGTGGCCCGCTCCCGTCGATTCGCCCGGAGCGGCCGCCGAACTACACATGAGTGGAACGAACGATCAGTCCTCGTCGACACGAACCGCAGACGAACAGCCGCCCGACCGCGTCCCCATCGCCGACCCGGCGGTCGGCGCCGAAGAGCGAGAGCGCATCCAGAGCGCGCTCGAATCGGGCCAGCTCGCCGACGGGCCCGAGGTCCGCGCCTTCGAATCGGAGTTCGCCGACTACTGCGGCGCCGAGCGCGGCGTCGCGACGTCGAACGGAACGACCGCGCTCCACGCCGCGCTTCACGCCGTCGGCGTCGAACCCGGCGACGCCGTCGTCACGTCGCCGTTCTCGTTCGTCGCGAGCGCGAACGCGATCCGCTTCGCCGGCGGCGAGCCCGTGTTCGCCGACGTGCGGGCCGACACGTTCACGCTGGATCCCGACAGCGTCGAGCGGATGATCCGCGCGCGGGACGGCGAGATCGACGCGATCCTCGCGGTCCACCTCTACGGCCTGCCGGCGGCGATGGACCGGCTCCGCGAGATCGCCGACGACTACGACGTTCCGCTCGTCGAGGACGCCGCGCAGGCCCACGGCGCCGAGTTCGACGGGCGGCGCGTCGGCTCGCTGGGCGACGCCGCGGCGTTCTCCTTCTACCCCACGAAGAACATGACGACCGGCGAGGGCGGGATGATCACGACCGACGACCCGGAGATCGCGCGGGCCGCCGAGCGGTTCGTCAACCACGGTCGTTCCGCCGACGGGTACGAGCACGTCGAGCTCGGGCACAACTTCCGGATGACGAGCCTGGCGGCGGCGATCGGCCGCGCGCAACTGGAGCGGCTCCCCGAGTTCGTCGCGGCGCGCAGGCAAAATGCGGCCTTGCTGGACGAGGCGCTCGCGGACTCGCCGCTCGCGACGCCGGCCGAGCCCGACCGGCGGCGCCACGCCTACCACCAGTACACCGTCCGCTGTTCGGACCGCGAGGCGGTCGCGGCCGCGCTCGACGAGCGCGGGATCGACACCGGCGTCTACTACCCGACGCCGATCCACGAACAGCCGGCGTACGACGGCGTCGGCGCGGCCGCGCCCGTCGCCGAGCGGCTCGCCGACGAGGTGCTCTCGCTGCCCGTCCACCCCGGCGTCGACGAGGACGACGTCGAGCGGATCGGCCGCGCGATCGCCGAGCACTCGGGGGTGCCGGCGTGAGCGATCGGATTCCCGCCGGCGTCGTCGGCGTCGGCAGCATGGGGGAGAACCACGCGCGCGTCTACGACGAACTCGACGCGACCGAACTCGCGGGCGTCTACGACGCCGACCCGGAGCGGGCGCGGGAGGTCGCCGACCGGCTCGGCACCGAGGCGCTCCCGCTCGACGACCTCCTCGAAGCCGCGGCGGCGGTCTCGATCGCCGTCCCGACGCGATTCCACCACGAGACGGCGAGCGAGTGCATCGAGCGCGAGGTCGACGTGCTCGTCGAGAAGCCGTTCGTCGCCGACCCGGCCGAGGGACGCGATCTCGTCGAGCGAGCCGCCGAGCGGGACGTCACGCTGCAGGTCGGCCACGTCGAGCGGTTCAACCCGGTCGTCACCGCGCTCCAGGAGCTCGTCGACGACCTCGACGTGTTCGCGGCGAGCGCCGAGCGGCTCGGTCCGCCGCTCGACCGCGAGATCGGCGACTCCGTCGTGACGGACCTGATGATCCACGACCTCGACGTCGTGCTCGACACGCTCGGCGGGAGCGTCGAGTCGGTCGCGGCGACGGGGCGGGACGACGGCAGCTACGCCGTCGCGAACGCCGAGCTCGACACCGGCGTCGTGGCGCGCTTCGCGGCCAGCCGCGTCACCCAGGAGAAGGTCCGGGAGCTGACGATCTCCGCGCGCGACTGTCGGGTGAAGGCCGACTTCATCGACCAGACGATCGAGATCCACCGGTCGTCGTCGCCGGAGTTCGTCCGGGGCGACGGGAACGTCCGGCACCGTCACGAGAACGTCGTCGAGCGCGTCACCGTCGAGCGGCGCGAGCCGCTCAAGAACGAGCTCCGGTCGTTCGTCGAGGCGGCGGCGACGAACACCGACCCCGTCGTCAGCGGGGAGGACGGGCTGCGCGCGCTCGAACTGACCGAGACGATCACCGACGAGATCGAGACCGCCGATCGGCGTGCGCTCCGGGCGGACGGCGGCGCCGACTAAACGGTCCCGAACCGCTTACGGGGCGGCTAACGCGGCGTCTTATTCGACCGATAGTAAACCGGGTAGGGCCGGGAGTGGGTACCGACCGCGGCCACGGCGTCGCGGTCGGATCACACCATGCTATCGAAGCGAACCTTGGCCGCAACTGTCGTAGCACTGCTCGCGTACGCGCTCCTCGCCCGACGGGACGACTCGGACGAACGGGTCATGGAGGTGAGCGCGTGACGCGAACCGTCGAGCGCCCCGAGAACGTCGACGAGGGCGCGACGATCGGCTACCCGCCGGAGGACGCCGACCCGGAGATCGGCGACGACGCGACGATCCGCTCCGGGACGATCATTTACGCCGACGTGGAGATTGGCGACGATTTCGCCACGGGCCACGGCGCGCTCGTCCGCGAGGGGTCGCGGCTGGGCGACGACGTGCTCGTGGGGACGAACGCCGTCGTCGACGGCGACGCGACGATCGGCTCGAACGTGAGCATCCAGACGGGCGCGTACGTGCCGCCCGGCACCGTGATCGGCGACGACGTGTTCGTCGGGCCGAACGCGGTGCTGACGAACGACCGGTACCCGGTGCGCGACGACGCGGAGCTGGAGGGGCCGACGATCGAGCGCGGCGCCTCGATCGGCGCGAACGCGACGGTGCTCCCGGGCGTGACGGTCGGCGAAAACGCCTTCGTCGCGGCGGGCGCCGTCGTGACCGAGGACGTTCCGGCGGACTCGCTCGCGGTCGGGACGCCGAGCGAGCACGAGCCGCTGCCGCCCGCGCTCGAAGGGGGGAACGACATATGAGCGCCACGGAGACCGCCGAGAAGCTCTACGGCACAGACGTCACCGAGGATCGGCGTCGCGATGCGCTGCGGACCGGCCGCGTGCCGGTCGCGGTGTACGGCCTCGGGAAGATGGGACTGCCCCTCGCGGCCGCGTACGCCGAGGCCACCGGGAACGTGACCGGCGTCGACGTCGACGACGAGGTCGTCCGGTCGGTCAACGACGGCGAGTGCCACGTCGGCGGCGAGCCGGGACTGGCGGAGCTCGTCTGGCAGACCGTCACCGACGACGCGTTCGAGGCGACGACGGCGGGGAAAGAGGCCGCCGCAGAGGCGAGCGTCCACGTCGTCATCGTCCCGACTCTCGTCGATGACGACGAGCCGGACCTCTCGATCGTCGAGGACGTCGCCGCCGACGTCGCGGCGGGGCTCGAACCGGGCGATCTCGTCGTCTTCGAGTCGACGCTCCCGCCGCGGACCTGCAGGGACGTCCTGCTGCCGCTGCTCGAGGAGCGCAGCGGGCTCAGACTCGGCGAGTTCGGCCTCGCGTTCTGCCCGGAGCGGACGTCCAGCGGTCGGGCCCTGGCCGACATCCGCGGCGCCCACCCGAAGATCGTCGGCGGCGCCGACGCCGAGAGCGCGCGGGCCGCCGAGCTGATCTACGGCGAGATCACCGACAACGACGTCGTCCGCGTCTCGGACGCGACCACCGCGGAGTCGGTGAAGGTGTTCGAGGGCGTCTACCGCGACGTCAACATCGCGCTGGCGAACGAGCTGGCGCGCCACGGCGACCGGCTGGGGATCGACGTCGTCGAGGCGATCGAAGCCGCCAACGGCCAGCCGTACTGCGACATCCACGACCCCGGCGCGGGCGTCGGGGGCCACTGCATCCCCTACTACCCGCACTTCCTGATCGAGCCGTTCGACGCCGACTCGCGGCTCATGGAGACCGCCCGGGACGTCAACGAGGCGATGCCGGGCTACACCGCCGAACTCGCGCTCGACGGCCTGCACGCTGAGGGGATCGACCCGGCCGACGCCGACGTGCTCGTCATGGGGCTGACCTACCGGCCGGGCGTCGCCGAGATCCGCGCGACGCCGGCGCTGCCCGCGATCGAGCGCCTGGACGACGCCGGTGCGACCGTCCACGCCGTCGATCCGGTGCTCGACGAGTACGAGGCGTTCCGCGACGCGGGCGCCTCGATCGTCGCCGCGGACCGGCTGGCGGCGTCGCGGATCGCGTCCGGGGCCGTCGGCGAGGAGATGACCCTGCCGTCGCCGTCGTACGACGCGGTCGTGCTCGTCACGGCCCAGGAGCAGTTCGAGCGGATCGACGTCCCCGAACTGGGCGGCGATCCGGAAGGGGAGGCCGACGGCCGGCTGGTCGTCGTCGACGGCCGACAGGCGCTGACGGAGTTGCGCGGCGACGGCCGCGTCCGGTACGAGGGGGTGGGGCTGGATGGCTGACAGGATCTGCATCGTCGGTCTGGGCTACGTCGGCCTGCCGCTCGCGCTCGCGTTCGACGACGCGGGGCACCACGTGCTCGGCTACGACGTCGACGCCGAGAAGGTGGCTGCGCTCGATAGGGGGGAGGACCCGACCGGCGACGTCGGCGACGTCGCCGTCGAGCGCTCCGAAGTCTTCTTCAGCGACGACCCGACCGCGATCGGCGACGCCGACTACGTCGTCGTGACCGTGCCGACGCCGATCGACGATCTGCAGAATCCGAACCTGGAGTACGTCGAGGCCGCCGGCGAGACGGTCGGCGAGCACGCCCACCCCGGGACGACGGTCGTCCTCGAGTCGACCGTGTTCCCCGGCGCGACCGAGCGCGTGCTCGTCCCGGCGATAGAGGAAGCGTCCGGCTACGCCGTCGGCGACGAGTTCGAGGTCGGCTACTCGCCCGAGCGCGCCTCGCCGGGCGACGAAGGGCGTGGCGTGCGCGACGTCGTGAAGATCGTCAGCGGGCGGACCGACGCGGTCCGCGATGATCTCGCACGGCTCTACGAGACGATCGTCGACGCCGGCGTCCACCGGGCGGACACGATCGAGACCGCCGAGACGGCGAAGGTGATCGAGAACGTCCAGCGGGACATCAACATCGCGCTGGTCAACGAGCTCTCGATCGTCTGCGATCGGCTGGGCCTGGAGACCGACGAGGTGCTGGAGGCCGCCGGGACGAAGTGGAACTTCCACGACTACTCCCCCGGGCTGGTCGGGGGCCACTGCATCCCGGTCGACCCGCTGTATCTCGCCCACCGGAGCGAGCGCGAGGGGTTCTCGCCGAAACTCACCCTACAGGCCCGAGAGATCAACGAGTACATGCCCAAGCACGCCGCCGAGCTCACGCTCAAGGAACTCAACAACTGCGGCAAGGTGTTTCAGGACAGTCGCCTCCTGGTGCTGGGGCTGGCGTACAAGCCCAACGTCGGCGACATCCGGACTTCGGAGGTCGAGGGCGTCATCGACGAACTGGAGACGTTCGACGTCGAGGTCGTCGGCTTCGACCCCCACGCCGACGCGGCGGCGATGCGCGAACGCTTCGACGTCGAGATCCAGTCGGTGCCGTCGTTCGAGGGGTTCGACGGGATCGTCGTCGCCACCGGCCACGACGAGTTTGCCGGCCTGGAACTGGCCGACGTCGCTGCGGAACTGAATGACGATCCGCTGGTCGTGGACGTTCCCGGCGTTCTGGACGAATCGAGCGCCGAGGCGAACGACATCGCGTACACGAGATTATGAACTGTCAGCACAGCCGGAGCATGGACTGCCAGCGCAGCCGGAGTATGAACTGCCAGCGCAGCCGGAGTATGAACTGCCAGCGCAGCCGGAACACGGACGAGACCGGCGTAGCGCATCGATCGACGAGCGCGATCCGCGCCCGGAGGTGGGGCTGATGGACGTCCTGCTGTCGATCCAGCACCCGGCACACGTCCACTTCTTCCGGCACGCGATCGACGAACTCCGGGTGCGCGGGCACGACGCGCACGTGTTCGTGCGGGACAAGTCGATCATCAGAGAGCTGCTGGACACCTACGGGATCGAGTACACGGTGCTCGTCGACGAGTCCGGATCGGTCTCCTCGCTCCCGGTGACCCAGCTGAGCTACGAGTGGCGGCTGTTGCGGGCCGCCAGACGGATCGGTCCGGACGTTGTCGCGGGCGTCGGCGGCGTCTCGGCGTGCCACGTCGCGACGCTCGTCGGCGCGCGAGGGGTCGCCTTCACCGACACCGAACACGCGACGCTCTCGAACCGGCTCGCGTTCCCCTTCGCCGACGAGATCTGCACGCCCGAGTGCTACCGCGAAGCCATCGGGCCCAAGCAACACCGCTACCCGGGCCAGCACGAGCTGGCCTATCTCCATCCCGACCGGTTCACTCCGGACCCGTCCGTGCTGGAGGACGTCGGCGTCGACGAGGACGACACGGTCGTCGTGTTCCGACTGGTCGACTGGAGCGCCTCCCATGACGTGGGCAACGGCGGCTTCGGCGACGTGCGGGACGCGGTCGAAGAACTCGAAGCCGCCGGGGCGACGGTGCTGGTCACCTCGGAGGCGCCGCTGCCCGAGCGGATCGAGGACCGGCGGGCGACGGTCGCGCCCCACCGGATGCACGACCTGCTCGCCCGCGCGGACCTGTTCGTCGGCGAGGGCGCGACGATGGCCGCCGAGAGCGCGGTGCTCGGGACGCCGGCGCTGTACGTCAACTCGCTCGAGACCGGCCTCACCGACGAGCTCGACCGCGAGTACGGGCTGCTCTACCGGTTCCACGGCGAGAACCGACAGATCGGCGCCCTGCGAAAGGCGGTCTCGCTGCTGAAGGACGACGATCCGCCGGACTGGGAGCGGCGTCGCGACCGGCTCCTCGAGGAGAAGTGCGACACGACGGGCGTGATCGTCGACCGACTGCTGGCGAGCGAGCGAGCCGTCGGGCGAACGGAGGGGATCGCGTGAACGTCCTCCAGCTCGTCACCACCGAGTCGCCGTTTTTCACCCAGCAGGTGCGGGCCCTGGAGAAGAACGGCGTCTCGTGTACGACCGTCTCGCTGCCCGCGAGGGGCGGCGAGCGCCGCTCCCGGTCGAGCTACCTCCGGTTCTACGCGCGCATCCTCGAGGAGTCGCTCGGGGACTACGACGTCGTCCACGCGAACTACGGGCTCGTCGGGCTGCTCGCCCTCGCGCAGCCGAAGCGACCCGTCGTACTCAGCCTCTGGGGCTCCGAGATCATGGGCCACGCCGAGTGGCTCGACGAGGTCAGCGCGCTGGCCGCGCGACGCAGCGACGCGGTCGTCGCTCCGTCCGAGGCGGTCTCGGAGCACCTGGAGTGTCCCCACAGCGTCGTCCCGTTCGGGATCGACGCCTCGCGGTTCCAGCCGAAATCGCGGGCGGCCGCCAGGGACGAACTCGGCTGGGACCGCGACGAGCGCGTCGTCCTGTTCCCCTACGACCCGGACCGCGAGGTGAAGAACCATCCGCTGGCCGAGCGCGTCGTCGAGCGGGTGCCACAGGACGTCACGCTGAAGGCGGTGTACGACGCGCCCCACGAGGACGTTCCGACGTACATGAACGCCAGCGACGCCGTGCTGGTGACCTCGCGGCGCGAGAGCGGCCCGATGGTCGTCAAGGAGGCCGCGATGTGCAACGTTCCGGTCGTCGCGACCGACGTCGGCTTCGTCGCGGAGAGCCTCGACGGCGTCGCGCACTCCCGCGTCTGCGACTCCGAGGACGACCTCGTCGAGGGACTCGCGAGCGTCCTCGCGGCCGACGAGCGCTCCGACGGGCGCGAACAGCTCGAGGCGACGAGCCTCGAACGGATGGGCGAGCGCCTCGTCGACGTCTACGAGGACGTGCTCGAACGCTCGGCCGATCGCGCGACAGCGGACCGCCCGTCCGGGAGGGCCGACGCGTGACTGTCCCGTGGAGGGTGATTTCGTGACCGCGTCGAGAGGTGGAGGTCCGTGATCGGAGTCCGGCGCCGCGCCGCCGACAGACTGCAGTCCGTCGGTATCGACGTCGTTGCGGCGGTTCTCGGACTGCTGACGGCAGCGTTGCTCTTTCCGATGCGATTCCTGGCGTCGCAGATCTACATCCGGACGCTGCCGATCGTGCTCGGCGTCGCCTGTATCCTGTACCTGCTGGCGGCCCGCAGGACGCGCGAATCCGGCGCCCCGATCCGGTTCTCGCGCGGCACGACGCGGCTGCTCCCGAGCGTCACGCTGTTCGGTCTGGCCGCGATGGTGCTGGCAGCCGCCGTCGGCGGGGGCCGCACGAAGCTGTTCTACGACCTCGGCGCAGTCGTCGGCGCGCTGTTGCTCGGCCAGATCCTATTCGCGAACGACGAGGACGTCCACGCCGGCGTCGCGCTCGGCCAGATCCTCGCGTTCGCGTTCGTCGTTCGCTTCGCCGCGCTCGCGACGACGCCGGGGTTCATCGGCATCGACATCTGGACGCACGTCCCCCGGTACGCCGGGGCGATCCTCGAACAGGGGTCGCTCGCCCCGATCGCCGACGAGAAGTACTACGCGTCGCCGCTGTACCACCTGCTGGTCGTCACAGGCGCCCAGCTGTTCGACGTGTCGCTCAGAACGAGCCTCCATCTCACGCTCGGCGTGGCGATGCCGCTGTCGCTGCTCCTGCTGTACGGGACGGCCCGGACGCTGCTTCCGGTTCGCTGGTCGCTGCTCGCGACGGCGCTGTACGCCGTCTCGGACCACGTGATTCGGTGGGGGATCCACATCATCCCCACCAGCATGGGGCTCATCTTCTTCCTCGCGGTGCTTCTGTTGCTGGTGTTGCTCATGCACACAGGCTACCAGCACCGGGAGTTCCTGTTGCTCGTGGGGATCAGCGTCGCGGTCATCCTGACCCACCAGATCTCCTCGTTCATCATGCTGGTGCTGGTGGCGGCCTGCCTGTTCGCGCAGGGGCTCGTCAAGTTCGACGTCGTGGGCACCGGCGACACGATCACGCCGCTGCTCAATCGGATCCGCGAGCCGGTGAACATGATCGGCCTGCTGGTGTTCGACCTCGGATTCATCACGCTGATGTGGTCGCTGACGCCGTACCAGGGCGACACGTTCCTCCAGACCATGCTGGGGTACTTCTACGACACGCTCGCGACCTCCGCCGGGTTCCTGAACCTCGCCGGCGGGTCCGAGGCGAGCGGCGGGGAGGCGGCCGCAGCCGGGGGTGGCGGGTCGCAACTCGCGGCCGAACTCGCGATCTACTTCGACACGGTCGGCTTCCTGCTGTTGCTGTTGCTCGCCGTCGTCGGCTGCCTCGTCGTGCTCCGGCAGGATCTGGCCAGCCAGACGACGTTCACGCTGCTGACCAGCATCGTCGTGATGCTGTTCCTTGCGCTGGGACTGCCGCTGTTCGGGATCCGGAACTTCGTCCCCGGCCGCTGGTTCGCGTTCCTCTACGCGCCGATGGTGCTGGTGGGCGCGGCCGGCCTCAGCTACCTCTCGTCGTACCTCTCGCCGCGAGTTGTCCTCGCGGGTCTGGTGCTGTTCGCCCTGCTGTTCCCGGGCGTGATGCTCGTGTCGAGCGACGGGACGCCCGACTCGCCGGTGTTCCCGGGCGAGCGCGAGCGCCTCTCGTACACCGAGACGGAGCTCGCCGCCGTCGAGACGATCGACGAGATCGACCGATCGACCGATCGGCCGCTGTACACCGACCATCCCTACCAGACCGTCTTCGAGCGGACCGGCGCCCACCACGCGGAGCCGATCAAGCTCAGGGACGGGCGACCGACGACGCACGAGACGGCGGTGTACCGCCAGTACCAGTCAGCGGGCGCGTCGTACTTCCTGACCGAACGCGAGACGGCCGCGAACCTCGATCTCTCGGAGGCCGCCGTCTGCCCCGAGACGACCAATCACGTCTACGGCAACGGCGACGTCCGGATGTGTACGGCGCCCTGATCGAACGTGGCTGGCGTCCGGAAGCCGCTGATCGTCGACCGCCGTTTTCTTCGCTGCGCGTCGCTGACGAGCGCCGCTGGTGCGGGCCGTGTTTCGGCGTCACCGCCGACCGCGGTGACGCCGACTAACGACGCTGGATGTCGCGACGCCCCTCTGAAGGTCGGCGAGCGCGCCTCAGTGGCGCCTTCGCACGGGGTGACAGCCGGTTGGCATCGTCGCCGGCGATCGAGCGCCTGCTGGCCGCCGAACTCCCAGGGGTTCGACCCGCCAAGAGCGGGTCGCAGATTCGACACGAGCTGCGAGCTCCGGCCAGGTGCAAAGACGCCATAGACGGGCCGCGAGCGACCGGTTTCCGTCTGGAGTGACCTCGTGGGTCCGAGCGAGCGACGCCGTACGGTCGCCGTTGCTGGCCCGGATCGTCCCGCCGCAGAGAGGCTCGATTTGCCCCCAAGTATCAGATTCAGATAACGATTGTTCTGCTTGGGCTGGGATGCGGTTCGGCGGCCCGGGTTGGGCCGGTCGAATGGACGCTCCGGGCGGCCGAAACGACCCGCAAAATCGGGGAGTTCGTCTGCCGATCTCGTCGGGACGTTTGTACCATAGTTTAGCTTATACGAAACAATTAGAACCACCCCACGTGAGCGGTTTGTGCTATGATTGTTTCAGAGACTGTTGCGGCACCGAACAGGCGCTGAGTACCGTGAAACAGTCCGCAACAGTCGAGACGTAGTTCCAGGTTTATTACCCACTCACGAAAACGGGGTGAGTGTCGATATGAGCCAGACACAGACCGCCGAGAACACCGCTGCAGAAGACATCCTATCAGAAGTCGGTAACGACGAGTCCGAGGAGCTAGATGCGGACGATATCTACCACCTGCTCCAGAACGAGCGTCGCCGGAGCGTGCTCCGGTACATGAAGGGCGCCGACGGCCCCGCACGCATGCGGGACGTGGCCGAACAGGTCGCCGCCTGGGAGTACGACACGACGGTCGAGCAGCTGACCTCCCAGGAGCGACAGCGCGTGTACATCGCCCTCTACCAGGCCCACCTCCCGAAGCTCGACAAGCACGGCATCATCGACTACAACCAGAGTCGGGGCATCGTCGAGCAGAAGCCGCGGGCCGAGCGTCTGGAGCAGTACCTCGTGGAAGAAGGCGATCTGACGGCCTCTCGGGAGGGCTCCTCCGACGAGGCGGACGCCGAAGCGCAGGACGCTGCGACCACCGCATCGAGCGAGGACGCTGACGATCCGTCCCTCGCCGACGCTCGCGACTGGAGCACCTACTACTTCGGGACGATGGCCGCGGCGGGCGCGCTGCTCGTCGGGTCCGGTCTCGGCGCGCCGATCTTGAGCGCGGTGACTCCGATCGCGATCGGGGCGTTGCTCGTCGTCGCGTTCACGCTCCTCGCAGCCTGGCAATGGGCTGACGGCTCGCCGCGAGACGAGTAGCGTACCGCGGCGTACGGCGGTTAACCTCCACTGTGTCGCCGCCCTGAACGTGAAACGTCCTCGACAAAACTGCGGTTTTATACTTCGAAAAATAATGTTTTCGTGCGCATTGTGCCAGCAGAACGAGAAGAATGGTGCAAAGGAATGGAGAAACATATACAAGCGGGAGGAGTTCAGTAAGTATACGGTCAGCACGATCGCCAATGAGCCCTCCATCGCGCCCGGCGCTACCATCTCGAACCAAGAGTGCGGTCCTGCTCTTCGTGATCGTGATCTTGGGAATGTCGCTGGTAGGACTGCTGGGACCGGCCGCCAGCGACGCGGCGGCACAGGACAACACGACGGGCGAACAGCGCTTGAACCAGTCCAATCGGACGATCGAGAGCGTCGCGTACTCCGGGACCGGGGTGATCCGAGCGAACAACGAGACGGGGTACGCGTTCCGGGGCGAGAACGCGACCGTCACAGTCAGATTCGACTCCGGCAACGCTACCGGCGACTACTTCGCCTGTCTCGAAGCGCAACCTAACGCGTCAACGGAGGACGCGGAGAGCGACCCCGTCGAACTCGCGTGCTCGGCGACGCACAACACCTCCACCACCGGCGGCGCGGCGTCGTTCGAGATAGACGTCCGCGGATGGGCGGAGGTACAGCCGGGCGAGCTTCCCGTCGACGTCGTGATGGTCCGGGAAGTGCCCGCGACGATCGGAACGGACGAGATCGAAGTGATGCGGGCGAACAGGACCGTCCACATCCTCGAGAAGGACGGCGACGCGAGCAAGAACGGGCTGACGAACGAGGAGGAGCTACGCCGCGGAACGAACTTCGCGGTGTCAGACACGACCCGATCCGGCCTCAACGACTACGAAGAGGTGTACACGTACGGAACGGATCCGCTCGACGTCGACACCGACGGCGACGGGATCCCGGACAGCACCGAAGTCCTGATCAACACCGACCCGACCGATGCGGGGACGACGCCGCTGCTACTGGGAATCGCGACGCTCCCCGTGACGGTGTTGATGGGCCTGTTCGGACTCGTCGTCAAGCAGTTCGAGCCGGAACTGCCCGATGTCGACCGCGACGACCGGGGCGGCGCTCCGGCAGCGGGCAGGGGTGGCACTGCACCGCCGACCGCCGGTGACGGCCCGACGGCGACCGGTGAACGGGCAGGCGGACCGTCCCGACAGCCACAGCCGGAGCCGGTCACCGACGAGGACCGGATCCTCAAAATCCTCGAAGAAAACGGCGGGCGGGTCCGACAGCAGGCGATCGTCCAGCGGACCGACTGGTCGAAGTCGAAGGTGAGTCGACGGCTCTCGAAGATGGAGGACGACGACCAGATCAGCAAGATTTCGGTGGGGCGGGAGAACCTCGTCACGTTCCACGACGAGGAACCCGAGGCCGCGAAGGCACCCTTCGAGTCGGAGTGACCGCCAGTCCACCCGGTGCACTGACCACCGTATCGGCGTGACCGACCGTCCGCAACTTCGTCGTGACTGCTCGTCCGCTACTTCGTCGCGGCCGCGAGCGCGTCAGTCGTTATAGCCGGTTCGATCGTCGGCGCGAACACCTCGCCGTCCACGACGAGTCGCGGGACGCTGTAGACCGATCGCTCCCGAGCGGCCGCGACGGTCCGGTCGAGGCGCGCGTCGTCGCCGTCGAGTCGGTCGTCGAGGGAGCCGTTCGCGCCCGCCGCGTCGGCGAGTTGTCCGAGCGCCGTCGGCGTCGCCCACCGTTCGTCGGACGACGGCTGGTTCGCGAAGACGTGACTGAAGTACGACCAGTACGACTCGGGGGCCTCGTCCCAGACCGCTAGCCCGGCGCGGGTGGCCCGCGGCGCGTCGACGCCGAGAAACGGATCGCCGGATCGATAGGCGAGAAATCTGAACTCCAGATCGATATCGCCGGGCCGAACGAACGACGAGACGACCGACGGAAGGTACTCGACGACCATCGCCCGCGTGTACGGACACTTCCAGTTGCCGAACGCGGTCGCCGTGATGTCCGCGCCGGTTCCCATCCGCGCGTACGGATGCGCGCCCGGGTCGTCGGGAAGCGGCGCGTCAGCGAACGAGACGTCCGGGGCGGTGACCGCGAGTCGCTCGTCGGACGCCGACGACTCGTTCGCGGAGCCGGAGGACGTCGGGTCGTCCGTCGACGAGTCGCCGCGCGCCACCGCGTTGCCGGCGGAGCTGTTCGAGTCCGAACCGCCGGGGTCGGAGCCCGATGATAACCGATCGGCGACGCTCGCACAGCCGGGAAGCGCGGCCGCGAGCGTCAGGCCCGTGAGTTCCAGTGCGCGTCGTCGCGAGGCGGGAGGTCCCATAGCGAGACCGTGAGGGAGAACGGGCGTTACTATCGGGTCAGTAAGCACAGAACGAAATCGTGGGAGCGCTTATCGGCGGGCTAAGCGGCGTCTTAGAGCGACTATAGTAAACGGGCTACGTCGAGAGGTGGCTGACAAGCTCCGCGTCTCACGAATCGTGGCGCGGAGGACTCAGATCAACCATGACACACCAGCGAACCGCAGTCGGGACGCACCGGACGACGAACGCGGGAGGCGAGCGGACGACGACCGTCGACACCGAGCGGACGACCGCCGCGCCGGAGCGGGAGGTGGCGTAGATGTGCGGCATCATCGCCCGCGCCGGGCGCGGCGACGCAGTTCCGCTCGTGCTGTCGGGGCTCGAGAATCTCGAGTACCGAGGCTACGACTCGGCGGGCGTCGCAGTCCGGAACGGCGACGGCATCGACGTGTACAAGCGATCGGGCGAAGTTAGCGAGCTGTCGGCCCAGATCCGGGACGGCGTCGCGAGCGGCAACGTCGGCATCGGCCACACGCGTTGGAGCACCCACGGGCCGCCGACCGACGCCAACGCCCATCCCCACACCGACGGCGACGGCGAGGTCGCAGTCGTCCACAACGGGATCATCGAAAACCACGAGGCGCTGCGGGAGCGCCTCGCCGACCTCGGGTGCGAGTTCACGAGCGACACGGACACCGAGGTCGTTCCGCACCTCTTCGAACACTACCTGGAGCAGTCCGAAGACGCCGAGGCGGCGTTCAGACGGACGGTCCGCGACCTCGAAGGGAGTTACGCGATCGCGGCGATCGTCGACGGCGAGGAGGCGGTGTACGGCGCCAGACAGGGATCGCCGCTCGTCCTCGGCGTCGCCGGCTCCGAGTACTTCCTCGCGAGCGACGTCCCGGCGTTCCTGGAGCACACGGACACGGTCGTCTACCTCGAGGACGACGACGTCGCCGTGCTCCGGCCGGACTCGGTCGGCGTCACCGACCTCGACGGCGGCGACGTCGCGCGCGACACCGAGCACGTCGACTGGGACCCCGAGGAGACCGGGAAGGGCAAGTACAGCCACTACATGCTCAAGGAGATCAACGTCCAGCCGACGTCGCTGGCCAACACCATCGAGGGCCGGATCGACGCCGAGGACGGCGAGGTTTCGCTGGAAGAGTTCCCGCCGGGTGCGTTCGAGGGCGTCTCGGAGGTGCAGCTGGTCGCCTGCGGGACGAGCTACCACGCGGCGCTGTACGGGCAGCAGCTCCTCCAGAGCGCGGGGATCAACGCCAGCGCGTACCGGGCGAGCGAGTACGGCACCGCCGACGTCCCCGTCACCGAGCGGACGCTCGTGATCGGCGTCACCCAGAGCGGTGAGACCGCCGACACGCTCGGCGCGATCCGACGGGCGACCGATCGGGGCGCCCGCACGCTCGCGGTGACCAACGTCGTCGGCTCGACGGCCGCTCGCGAGTGCGACGACGCGCTGTTCATCCGCGCCGGGCCCGAGATCGGCGTCGCCGCGACGAAGACGTTCACGTCGCAGGCGGTCACGCTGGCGCTGCTCGCTCGTCGACTCGCCGAAGACGTCCCGCAGGGCGATCCGCGGGACGATTTCGAGGCGGTCGCGAAGTCGCTCGAACGCCTGCCGGACGCGCTCGACCGGATGCTCTCGGCGAGCGACGCGCGGGAGATCGGGCGTCACTACCTCGGGAGCGACGCGTTCTTTTTCATCGGACGGGGGCGCTGCTACCCCGTCGCCATGGAGGGGGCGCTGAAGTTCAAGGAGATCACCTACGAGCACGCTGAAGGGTTCGCCTCGGGCGAGCTCAAGCACGGCCCGCTGTCGCTGGTGACGCCGAACACGCCGGTGTTCGCCGTCTTCGGGGGCGACCAGGACGAGAAGACGCTGAAGAACGCCTCGGAGGCCCAGACGCGGGGTGCGGACGTCGTCGCGGTCGCGAGCGAGGGCCACCCGGCGGTCGACGCCGCCGACGCCCACCTGACGGTGCCGGACGTCCACCCGGTGTGGGCCGGCCTGCTTGCGAACGTGCAGTTGCAACTGGTGTCCTATCACACCGCGAACCAGCTGGACAGGGCGATCGACAAGCCGCGCAACCTCGCCAAGAGCGTCACCGTGGAATGATCGCGGGCGGAGGACACACGATGAACAACGAATTTTTCGGCGTGTTCGGGTCCGAGAACGACTTCCGGAAACTGCGGTCGCCGACGGAGTTCGACCGCGTCGTCGAGGGCGGCGCCGCCACGGTCGGCGTCCGGGACGTCGCCCAGGAGCTTCCGAGCCGAACGACGGTTCACTCCGACGACGACGGCGCGTGCGCGCTCTGGGGCGAGGTGTTCATGCCCCAGCGCGTCTCGCGCGCCGAGTGGTTCCTGGAACAGTATCGGGAGTCGGGGACCGACGCGCTGTCTGAACTGAACGGGTCGTTCCTGGCGTTCGTCGACGACGGGCAGGAGGCGCTCGTCGCGACCGACCCGGTCCGGTCGTGGGACTGCTACTACGCCGACACGCCGTTCGGGCGCGTGTTCGGGACCGATCCCGCCGCGGTGGCGAAGCACATCCCCGCGCCGGAGGTCGACGGCGATCCGCTGCTGGAGTTTCTCCACCTCGGCACGGCGCTGGGCGACCGGACCGTCGTCAGCCAGCTCGGGCGGATCCCGTTCGACGGGTGCCTGGAGGCCGACGCGACGCGCACGCTCGACCGGTTCGTGTACGAGCCCGAACAGTTCGACTACGTCGACGAGCTCGCACGGCGCCTCGAACGCGCCGCGCGGCGGCGAGCGACCGTCAACGGCCGGAAGGGGCTGTTGCTGAGCGGCGGCTACGACTCCCGGCTCATGCTCGCCTGCGTCGACGACATCGACGTCTGTTACACCGTCGGATCGCCGGAGTCCGCGGAGGTGCAGGTTGCAAAGCGGATCGCCTCGCAGTACGGCGCCGACCACCGGGCGCTGCCGCCCGACGAGTCGTACCTCAACGTCGAGCCCGACACCGTCCAGTACGGGCACGGCATCAGGGAGTCGCTGCACATCCACCACGCCGGGTACGACGACCAGATCGACGTGGACACGATGTACCACGGGCTACTCTGCGACACGTACCTGCGCGGGCACTTCCTCCCGCGGGACACGAAGGACGTGTTCGGCCACCCGTTCCCGCGCGGTCGCCTCGACCCGGATCCAGACCCCGCGGAGACGCTCTCCTCGAAGCTGGGGTACATGCCCGAGAGCGACGACGTCTTCCCGAACTGCGACCGCGTCGACGCCGACGACAGCGAGGAGTACGTCCACGAACGCATCCGAACCCACCTCGACGATCTCGAGGAGCGGTACGACTCGACCTACAACGCCATCTCGCTGCTGGGGATCCAGAACCAGCCCTCGATGTCGTTCCGGTCGCACCTCGCGGACAACTACGTCGAGTCGTTCCTCGCGGCGGACGCCGAGCTGCTGGACTGGCACCTCCGGACGCCGCCGGAACACCGGAACACGCGGACGTTCCTGGCGGCGCTCCGGAAGATCGACCCGAACCTCCTGCGCCACCGGCCGCCGGACCGGCCCCACGACTCTCACCGGTTGAACCAGGTCGAGAAGTTCCTCCGGCGCAAGCTACCGGTCGTCTCGTCGTTCGGCAGCCCCTGGCCCGATCGGCGCGAGCTGTACGAGCGGGCCGATCTCGACCGCGAGCTGTTCTTCGAGTATCCGGCCGTCCACGACCTGCCGCCCCGGATCAAGCTCCGGATCAACGACGTCACGACCTGGCTGGACCTCGCGCTCGACGAGAAGACGCTGACGCCGGAGGACGCGCTGTGTCCCTCCGGCACGGCCTGACGTCGGCTACGAAGACTCCCTTTCTTCGAGCAGAGTACTGCGACGCGTAGGGCGTCGACCGGTCGTTTCGCCTCTCGTGCGCCCGGTAGCGCCCGTCGCCTTCTAGAGGCGAGAGACGCAGATAACTCCTACGCGATCGGCCGGGCTCTCGGACCGGATATCCAACGGTGTTCTGTTCTCGATGACACGGAAAATATGATCGACACGGAACGGCGCGTTCGTCAGTCGGGCGACGACGGTTCTGCGAGGCGGTGCCGAACGCGAACGACGGTCAGCCGCCGTACTCGGCGACGCGCAACAGCAGGTCGTCGTCGGACGTGTTGCCGCCGTCGGACGTGTTCCCGCCGCCGTCAGTCGTGTTGTCGTCGAAGCCGTCGCCCGAATCGTTGTCGCTGACGTTGCCGTCCGAGTCGTTATCGTCGAAGCTGCCGTCCGAATCGTTGTCGCTGAAGCCGCCGTCCGACTCATTATCGTCGCCAACCGTCCCATCCGACTCGTTATCGTCACCGAACGAACTGTCGGAGTCGTTGTCGCTGAAGCCACCGTCCGACTCGTTATCGTCACCGACTGAACCGCCGGAGTCGTTGTCGCTGAAGCTACCGTCCGAGTCGTTATCGTCGAAGCCGCCGTCCGAATCGTTGTCGCTGACGTTGCCGCCGGACTCGTTTCCAGCGAGGTCACCATCAGATTCGTTGTCGTCGACCGTTCCGGCAGATTCGTTGTCGTCGACCGTTCCGGCGGACTCGTTGTCCTCGCCGACGTCGCCGTCGCTACCACCACCGGACCCGTCGTCGGGTTCGTCACCGCCCCCGTCGCTGGCGTCGTCTTCGCCGGCAGTGCTGTCGTCCCCCGCAGTGTCGTCCTCGGGGGCCGGGTCCGTCGTTTCGGCCGTCTCGTTGGTCGGGCCGTCCGGGGTCGCCGCCTGGCCGCTGCCGAGCAGTCCCGGACCGACGGAGGAGAGCACGATACCGACGAGGAAGAACAGCGTCCCGGCGACGAGCAGCGCCTTCTGCAGTCCGCCGGCGGTGATCAAGCCGCCGTTCGGGGAGGAAACGCGGTTCGATCCGAGCGAGTGTCCCCCTTCGACGCCGGGGACGGAGCCGAGGAGCCCGCGGAGTTCCGCGACGTCGATCGCGCGCGTCAGGATCGCGATCGCGAAGAACGTCGCCGCGCCGACCGGCGGAACGACCGCCACAGCTGCTATCGGTCGGTCGAAGAGGCCGGCGACGTAGAAGATGGGGAGCGCCGACAGCGCGGCGGTGGCCGTCACTCGCAGGAGCCGCGCGTCCGCGAGCGGGTCGAAGCCGAGGCGGCGGGCGCTCCAGACGTGGAGGACGCCCATCGAGCCGTACCCGACGCTCGTGGCGACGGCCGCCCCGTACATCCCGTAGCGACCGATCAGCAGGAAGTTGAGCGCGAGGTTCAGGGCGGCCGCGACGCCGGTTGTGAGGATCAGCGGGCCGAGGTCGCCTTTCCCCTGGCCGATCGCGAGAATCGGGCGGGCGACGGCGAACCCGATCGCGCCGGGCAGCAACAGCAACAGCGGCGTCACGCTGGCGGCGTAGTCGTCGGGGTACAGCAGCGGGATCGCCGTCGGCGCGAGCGCCGCGACGCCGAGCGCGAGCAGCGCGGTGAACAGCAGCGTGTACCGGGTCACGCGCGCCGAGATGCTGCTGATTCGCTGTCGGCTCTGGGTCGACCAGAGGCTCGACGTCGAGTGCAACAGCACGGTCTGCATCGCCAGCGGCGCGAACCAGAGCAGCTCGGCCAGCGTCAGCGAGATCTTGTAGTACCCCGTCGCCTCCGAGCCCGCCATCGGCCGGAGCATCATGACGTCGACGTGGTACAGCGACGTCAGCAGCAACACGAGGACGACGCTGAGGCCGTTGAACGTGATCAGCTCCCGGCGCGGGAACGACAGCGACGGAATCCGCACGACCGACGAGAGCGGCACCCGTCGAGCGATGACGACGAAGCCGCCCAGCGCCGACAGCGCGCTGGAGAGGATGTGGCCGGCGAGCACGCCGGGGACGCCGAAGCCGAGCGCCGCCAGCGGCACGGCGCTGCCGACGAAGGTGAGCTTCTGTGCGACTTTCAGCGTCTCCGAGTACGGCTCCAGTCCGAACCCCATCAGCGTCCGGCGGGCGTACTCGCGGAACTGCGCGGTGACCACGAGCGCCGCGAGCAGGTAGAAGTACGTCCGGTAGCGCTCGTCGCCGAAGCGCTCGGCGACGATCCCCGACTCGGCGGCGCCGACCAGCGCCGCGGCGCCGACCAGCGCCGCGAACGCGGCGAACCGGAAGTAGAAGCCGACGACGTGCTCGTCCCAGTTCGGATCCGGGCGCTCCTCGGCGAGGTACTTCCGGACGCCGTCGCTGACGCCGGAGCTGACGAAGATCATGAAGATCGCGAACAGCGACAGCAGGAACGCGTAGTCGCCGTACTGCCCGCCGAGGTAGCGGGTCAGCAGCGGCGAGGTCAGCAGGCCGAGCATCATGACGACGACCTTGGTGCTGACGACCGACAGGAACCCGCTGGTGATGCTCCGGTTCACTGTTCACCTCGCGCGTCGATCGGGAGAGGGCGGGGAGCGACCGCGGCGCGCGTCGGACTGGCGGCGGGTGGGGCGTGCGTCGGACTGGCGGCGGGTGGGGCACGCGTCGGACTGACGGCGGGTGGGGCCACGATGGCTACGGACCCGACCCCCCGACGACCGTCAATCCGGATCGTCATAGCGGTCGCGTGCGACCCGCTCTCCGGGGACGGTCGCAACGCCGGTCGACAGCGTCACGCCGGGGTCGAGGCTCGTGTTGATCCCGGTCTTGACGCCGTCGCCGACGACGGCGCCGAACTTGCGCCGCCCCGTCGAGACGCGCTCGCCCTTGATCGTGACCTTCACCGGGCGGTCGTCGTGCCGGAGGTTCGCGACGTTCGTCCCGGCGCCGAAGTTCGCGTCCCGGCCGACGACGCTGTCGCCGACGTACGAGAGGTGGCCGATACTCGTCCCCGACAGCACGACGCTGTTCTTGATCTCGACGGCGTGACCGATCGAGACGTCTTCGCCCAGCAGCGTCGCCCCGCGAACGTAGGCGTTGGGTCCGACGCTCGCGCCCGATCTGAGCAGCGCCGGGCCCTCGATCACCGCTCCGGACTCGACCGTGGCCCCGGGTTCGACGACGACCGATCCCTCGACGGTCGCGTCCGGGCTGACGGTTCCGGCCAGCTCCCGGTCGGCGGTCGCGAGCGTCCACTCGTTCGCCGCGAGCAGCTCCCAGGGCCGACCGACGTCGAGCCAGCGCGTCAGTTCGACCGGCGTCACCTCGAAGCGCTCGACGACGTCGAGGAGGACGTCGGTGAGCTCTCGTTCCCCGCGCTCGCTGCGGGGGACGTCGAGCCACTCGCGCGCGGCCTCGGGGAAGACGTACGCGCCGGCGTTGATCAGGTCGGTCGGCGGATCGCTCGGTTTCTCGACGACATCCGTGACCGCCCCGTCGTCGGTCGACAGGACGCCGTAGTTCGACGGCGTCTCCGCCCGGTAGCACGCGACGGCCGGCCCCGACTCGAACAGCGCCTCGACGCCAGCCGGCTCGTAGAGGTTGTCGCCGTTCAGCACGGCGAATGGGCCGTCGAGGTGGTCGCGGGCGGCGTGGACGGCGTCGGCCGTTCCGGCCTGTTCTTCCTGGACGGCGTACCGGACCGGCGCGTCGCGGTACCGGTCGCCGAAGTACTCTCTGACGGTTTCCGCGCCGTAGCCGACGACCAGCACGAGTTCGTCGGCGCCCGCGTCGATCGCCGCGTCGGCGGTGTGGGCGACGAGCGGGCGGTCGGCGGCCGGGAGCATAGGCTTGGGAACCGAGTCGGAGAGCGGTCGCATTCGCGTCCCCTTTCCTGCGGCGAGAACGACTGCTTGCATCGTCCGATCGTCGGGGCTACGGGGCGTTTACTAAGCGGCAGATAAGGCAGGTGGCGATCCCGTAGCGGCGGCTGCCGTTCGAGCCATCTCGACGACGCTCGCCGTTCGGTGACCGTTCACCGAGCGCCGAGACGCCGAAGCAACAACGACGCAAGCCCGCACGACGGGCCGGCGGGCTTGCGCGGGGAGCGGTTCTCACACCACGTACCACCGGCCGCGAACGACCAGGTCGATGGGGAAGGTGATCCGACCGGCGGTACGATCGAACCGAGAGCACCGGGTCCCCTTATTATCCGCCTGCTAAGCTGGCTCGTGCGCGATGCGTTCGCCGCGCGAACGAACTTATTAGGTGCGTAGAATTGCGAACGGTCTGGAGCGTACTTGCCCCATCATCCTCGACTGTCGGACGGCCGAGATATGCAGGTGTACGAACTGAGCGGCATCCAGCGCGACTTGCTCTTCGTGACCGCTGGAGCGAGCGGGGCGAACGGACAGCAGATCAAAGAGAGTCTCGAGTCGTCCCAGGGCCGCGACGTCCTCCCGGGGCGCCTGTACACGAACCTGGACGCGCTCGTGGAGCGCGGGCTCGTCGAAAAGCGGCGTTGCGACGGCCGAACGAACCTGTACGACGTGACCGACGAAGGAATACGACAACTCGAGCGGCTTCGCCGGTGGCAAGAACGGTTTCTGGACGACGTGACGCTCTCGAGCAACTGAGCGACGTCACTTGCGGCGCGACGATCAAGTAATGGGTACCCGGTCGACGACGTCCAGCAGGCGTCGCCGCGCGCCGGTGTTTCAGAAGCTGCTGTCGGTCTGGGATTCGTTTCCGTCGGACGTGTTCCAGTCAGACGTGTTCCCGTCGGACGTGTTCCCGCCGTCTGTCGATCCGTCGTGCGTCGTCGTGTCGCTCCCGTCAGTGTCGACGGTGATCCGGATCTCGTCGCCGTGCTCGAGCGCGTACTGCTCGAAGTCGACCGACTCGTCGTTCACCCGGAACGACACCGACGCGTCGTCGCCGTCCTCGTACGTCGTGCCGTCGTAGGTGAGGCTGTCGGCTGTCGCCTCGAGGGTCGGGATCGCGTTCAGCGCGTACTCGAGGGTAACGCCGCGCGACCGGAGGTGCCACGTGGTGCTGTCGCCCTCCGAGAAGTAGAAGTGCTTGTCCGCGCCATTCTGCTTCCAGTTTTTCTCTTCGGTGCCGAGCGCGATCGACTCGCCGTCGAGTTCCAGGTACAGCTGTCCGTGCTTGTGCACGTCGCCGTTGTCGTAGGGCTCCTGGGCGGCGTCCGTCTCGGTCTCCCCGTCGGTCTCGTTCGCGGCCGAGTCGCCCGTCTCGTTCGCCGTCGGGTCGTCCGTCTCGTTGCCGCCGTCCATCGGCTCGTTCTCGTCGGCGTCGTTCGATTCGTCGCCGGTACAGCCGGCGAGTGCCGTGATCGCGAGCCCGCCGCCCGTCAGCAGTACGCGTCGTCTGGATAGGTCTGTCATCGCGGGAGTCCCTACCCGGGAGAGGTCCTTTACTACCGTCCGGTTAAGATAATACCGCGGTTACAGGCGCTCAGAGCCGAGAATTTTGAATCCCGGTCGACGCTACGACGGCGCTAAACCATTCTAGAACACGAGACGATACGATAGCCGACACGCCGGCGCGTCGAAGAATCGGGCCGAGAGCAAGGGGTCCACGGCGTCTGCGAGCCGGTCGAACGAGGCGAAAGTACGAGCGGCCCGGGTCGTCAATCGTGCGACCCGCGGTCATCGATCGTGCGGCCCGTGGTCGTCAGCGTAATGCAAGGTGGAGCCTCCGCCCTCGAGGAGCGAGCGAGTAGGTCAGAGAGGAAACCGACATGGGACTACACCACCCACGCTCGCTGGCTGGCCGACTCCCACCGAACCGTTACTAGTATAAAGACAAAGATACACATCTGAAACACAGATGGAGGTACGTCGCACCGTCCCCATCAAACTCGATGTGGCCGACAGCGACGCCGACCTCCTCCACGACACCGTCTCCGAGTTCCTGTGGGCCGCCAACTATGTCGTCGACCACGCCTGGCACGGCGAGTACAAGACGACGAGCAAAGCCAAACTCCAACGCGAAACCTACGACGACGTGCGGGCCGAGACGCGACTCCAAGCGAACCTCGTCCAGAACGCGCGCAACAAGGCCGCCGATGCCGTCCAGAGCGTCATCGCCCGCTGGAAACAGGGCAAGTACGCGGGGAAACCGCACTTCACCTCCCCGACACTTGTCTACGACAAGCGGTGTGCGACGTTCAACGACGACCACGCCACGCTCTCAACTGTTGAGGGACGGATCACCGCTGAGTACGTCCTTCCCGACGCGAGTCGTGAGACGCCTCACTCGGAGTACCTGTTCAACGACGACTACGAAGTGACTGGTGCGGAACTGCACTACCGCGACGGCGAGTTCTTCCTTCACGTGCGAACAAAGGCGGACGTGGAGTTTGAGACGACCGATGAAGGCGACACCGAGCACAGGACAGTCCTCGGCGTCGATCTCGGTATCGAAAACGTCGCTGTCACATCGACCGGAACCTTCTGGAACGGGGCGGAGCTGAATCACTGGCATCGTGAGTTCGAGAAGCGGCGTGGCTCGCTCCAACAGCGTGGAACGCGCGCCGCTCACGAAACGATCCAGTCTGTCGGACGCACCGAGACGGGCCGCTACGACCACTTCCTGCATACTGTCTCGAAAGACCTGGTCGCAGAAGCTGTCGAATACGACTGCGACGTTATCGCGTTCGAGAAGCTAACAGGAATCCGTGAGCGGCTCCCCAACGCCAAGAAGTTCCACGCATGGGCGTTCCGACGGCTGGTCGAGTACGTCGAGTACAAAGCGGAAGTGGTCGGTATCTCGGTCGAACAGGTCAACCCAGCTTACACATCTCAACGATGTTCGAGATGTGGGATGACGCTCGAAGAAAACCGCCCTTCCCAAGCGAGGTTTCGGTGCCAAAAGTGCGGCTACGAACTACACGCCGACTACAACGCGGCAAAGAATATCGGCGTGAAGCATCTCCGTGCGACGCAAACGTCGTCGGACGGAGGCGCACCTGTAAACGTGCGCTTGAATCGCGGGACGTTGAACGTGAACGGCAAGTACGAGCCTGCCGCTGACAGCGGCCAGAACGGGAGTCCACGCGAAAGCCCCTCTCTCCACGAAGCGAACGGCCACGCCGTGAGCGAGTAGGGAGGGGTAGTTTACTCGTACACCTGAACGTCCAGCCCGCGGTTCTCCTCTAGATCGAACACCATCGCCAGCAGCATGAACAGCCAGCCGAGCAGGAACAGCCCCAGCGAGCCCGCGACGTCGGCGTCGTCCGAGACGACGTTTTTCAGCGTGGCGACCAGCCCCGCTCCCGCGCCGGCGGCGCCGAGGTAGTAGAAGAACGGCAGCGGGTGGAAGTCTCGACCGAGATATCGGGCGTGCAACCGCCTGAGGAATCCTCGGAGCAGCAGCGCCGACACCTTCGGAATGTACGTCGAGTAGGTGATGTGGCTCTCCTCGTCCTTGTAGACCGCCCGCCGCGAGACGTCGGCGACGCGCAGCTGGTTCGTGTTACACCGGATCAGCAGGTCGTTGCAGTAGCCGTAGTCCTCGTACATCTCGTCGATGTCGACCGCCGCGAGCGCCTCGTGCGAGATCGCCGTCGACCCGTTCTGGGGGTCCATCAGCTTCCAGTAACCGCTGGCGATTTTCGTGATGACGGTGAGCACGAAGTTGCCCACCTGCCGGAACAGCGGCATGTCGCTGCGGTCCTGCGAGAGCAGGCGATTGCCCTTCGCGTAGTCGGCGTCGCCCTCGACGACCGGCGTGATGATCCGCTCGACGATGTCGGGTTCGGTTTGTCCGTCGCCGGCGATCACGGCCGTGACGTCGACGCCGTCGTCCAGCGCGTGCTGGTAGCCGGTCTTGATCGCGCCGCCGACGCCGCGGTTCTCCTCGTGCCGGATCGGGACGACGCGACGATCGAACTCGACGCCGCCGTCGGACGCGGTCTGTCGCGGAGCGCGCGCTTCCTCCGGCTCCGCCTCGGCGACGGGGACGCCGTCGTCCTCGGCGCTCGACTCCTCGTTGACGGCCTCCGCGGCGCGCCGGAGTTCGTTCCAGGTGTCGTCGGTCGACGCGTCGTCGATCACGTACGCGCGGTCGACGAACTCGGGCAGCGTCTCGACGACGTCGCCGATGAACGACTCCTCGTTGTACGCCGGGATCACCGCGGCGATCGTCTTGCCACCGTACATGCTACGCACCCGACGGCCGGTTTTCGGTCGGTTCCTCGATCGTCGATTCGGTCGCGGCGTCGTTCGAAGGCGTTCGGAGCCGCCGATAGGCGAGGACGGCGGCGATGGCGATAGCACCCAGTAGTAGCGATTTGCTCTTTCGGCTCATGATTTCGGTCAAACCCGATGGTCGGGTGTTCGCAGCCTGGGCCGGGACGGCCATTATTATGAGCGCGGTAAGCGCCGGTGCCGGCGCGCGGGGACTCGAAGTGGAACGTGCGACTCGCCGAGCGGTCGGGGGAGTCGCACGCGCGACGTGTCGCGACGAATATGAGCGACAGCTGGCTATTCTAATTTTTTAGAATATGACTGATTTTCATAATTTAGAATCCTCCGTTTTCTTGGCTTAGGGGCCGTGGGGGGCCCCTTCTCTATATTACTAACAGAAACACAAAGTTTTACGTACCCGCTAAACAGCAGTAGTATCAGAATCACGAATACGGTACGTGATCTCGACTATGAAGCAAGAAAACAGCACGTCAGCGGATCGGAACGACCTCCCTGCAGCAGACGCTTCGGACAGTTTTTCGACAGCTACGGATCGCAGATCCTTCCTCGGGCTCGCCGGAGCCGGCGTCGCCGGAGCGACGCTTGCCGGCCTGCTACCCACCGGCGTCGCGGCCGCCAGCGAGTACGACGACCAGTACGGGACGGTGATCGACGTCGTAGAGGCCGGCGCCGACAACACGGGCAGCGAACCGATCGACGACCTCCTGGTGGAGCTCCGGGGGGACGACACCCTACTGGTGTTCCCGCCGGGGCGGTACCTAATGACCGAACAGTTTCGATACACCGGCTTCGAGAACTTCGGACTGGTCGGCGAGGACGCCACGATCGTCCCCGGAACGATCGAGGCGGTCGACGGCAACGTCGTCACTGAAGGCACGTTCGGCGGCGCCGCGAGGCTGTTCCGTCTCGGCGTCATCTACTCGCCGGGGCGGGATCTGCGGTTCGAGGGGTTCGACTTCGACTTCACGGCCGAGAGCAGCGGTCTGCGCGCCGTCGAGGCGTACGTCAGCGACGGCATGCAGGTTCGCGACATCGATATTCTTGGCGAACACGACACCGGGACGTTCGGACCGGCGCTGTTCTGCGTCACCGACGACGACGGCATCGGAACCGTCGAGGGGTTCCGCGCGCCGGACGGCGGCGCGTTCTCCGAGAACACCGTCGGCGACATCGACGTCGGCCCGACCGGGATGCTGGTGTCGGCGAGTCACACCGGCAAGCTGTGGGTCCGGGACTGTGAACTCGGCGAATTTCCGGACAATGGCCTCTACGTCTCCGGCGCGGACGGCCGGGTCGTCGTCGAGGGCGGCGTCTACAGGAACAGCAACGTCGCCAACATCCGCCTGGCGGGCGATTACAGCTACGTTCGGAACGCCACCGTCGTCGTCGACGACCGGCGGGAGGGACACAACCAGCGCGGGATCCGCCTCGACGCCGGCGAACATCTCTGGGTGTACAACACGGACGTTCGGCTTCCCGAGCCGAACGGGAACGCGATCACGGTCCTCAACGAGACCGACTCGGCGCGGATCCAGGAGACGTCGATCACGATCGGCGACCGGGCCAACCACGGCGTCGTGATCAACCCCTACGCCGGCGCGGTCGACGTCCTCGACACCGACATCGAGATCAACGGCGGCGGGCACGCCCTCCAGATCCGAGGACTGAACGCCGCCGACGACGAGCGCGTTCTGGTCCGGCGGACGACCGTCGATGGCGACGCCTCGGGCGCGAGCGGGCGCAACGCGATCCGCTGTGAACGGGCTAACTGCGAGTTCGACGATCTGACCGTCGACCAGCCCGGCCCCGACTACCGCCGCGCGATCGAGATCCACGGGGAGAACTGCGAGATCACGGGCGGCACGTACGTGTCCGCGCACCACCCGATCGTCGACGTCGTCGGTACCGAGGTCGCCGACGTCACGGCACGCTCGTACGACGGCTACGAAGCCCTGAAGCTGCTCGAAAGTTCGGACGACGCGACGATCGTCGACAACGAGCTCTACGGCGGGTATCTCGACAAGGGCGCGACGGACCTCACGATGTCGGAGAACAGCTTCCCGGAGTGGTAACGCTCGATCGGTCGTAGAGTTCTCCTCCGAGCCCCTCGACCGACTTCCGTCCCGCGATTACGCGTCCCCGGCGACGATCCGCACGGAGTCGCCGTCCTTCAGGAAGTACTCGTCCGGATCGACCGACTCACCGTTGACCTCGACGGTCAGTTCCTCGTCGGTGTAGGTCGTCCCGTCGTACGTGACCTCGCCATCGGTCACGTCAATTCCGTCGAGCGTCGACATCGCGTAGCCGAGCGAGACGCTCCAGGAGTGGGCGTGCCAGGGGTCGGCCGCGCCGCCCTCGAAGTGGAAGTGCCGGTGGCCGGACTGGTAGCGTTCCGCGCTGAAGTCGATCTCCTCGCCCTCGACGACGAACTCGATGTCGCCGTGGATGTGCTGGTTCTCGGGCGAGATGTACTCGCCGGGCACGTCGACGTCCATCTCGTCGGTCTCGACGGTGAGCCACACTTGGTCACCGTCCGAGAGCTCGTAGCTCGTCGGATCGACCGACTCGCCGTTCACCCGGACGTGGACCGACGTCCCGCCCTCGCCGTCGCGGTACGTCGTCCCGTCGTGGGTGACGGCGTCGGCCGTCACGTCGACGCCGTAGGCCTGCGAGAGCGCCGACGCGACGGTGACGCCGCTCTCGTTCAGACGCCAGGTCTCGCCGCCCTCTTCGAACTGGATCGCGGCGTCGTCCGACGGCTGGGGCGACAGTTCGGTTCCGGCGACCACGGCGGTCATGCGACCGCTGGCTGACGCTGACGGCGAGTTGGTCCCGTCAGCGGAGTCGTCGCCATTTTCGTGGTCGTGGTTGTGGCCGTCACCGCCCTCTTCGTCGTCACCGCCGGACGCCTCGGCGTCGGTCTCGTTGACCGCGCTCTCGTTTTCCGTCGGTGCAGTTTCGTTCCCGTCGGACGGCCCGCCGCCGTCCAGCGCCGACGTGCAACCCGCCGTCGCGACGAGCGCGCCGACGAGGAGTGCGATACCAGCGTACCGTACGATCCGTGACCGGTCTGTCATCGTCTCGCCAGTCGGGATCGGGGACCGTTATTACCGGCCGCGTAGACGGCACGACGAAGGACTACGGAGGTGCTAAACGTCCGCTGTACCCACTCGTCGGCGGCGTCGAACGCGCTCGGGGAAGCCGATTCCGTGCTCGCGGCCGACTATCTGGTCCGTAATAAAGTGCCGTCCCCGCGAACGGACCGTTCATGCCAACTGTCAGCGTCGTCGTTCCGACCTACAACCGCGCGGACGCACTGCCGCGGACGATCGACAGCGTACTCGACCAGACGCTCGAAGACTTCGAACTCCTCGTCGTCGACGACGCGTCGGAGGACCACACGGAGTCGGTCGTGACCGGGTACGACGACCCGCGAGTGACGTACCTCGCACACGAGACCAACCGGGGCGGCAGCGCGGCCCGAAACACCGGGATCGAGCACGCCGAGGGAGAGTACGTCGCCTTCCTCGACTCGGACGACGAGTGGCTGCCCCGGAAACTCGAACGGCAGGTTTGGACGCTCCAGGCGCGCTCCGAGGAGTGGGTCGCGGCCTACTGCGGGGTCGAGATCGCTGGCGACCGACACCCGCTGTACGAGCGCCTCGCGTCTGCGATCTCGCGCAAGAAGCACACCGAAGGCGACGAGGGCGGCGAAGAACTGATCGGGGACGTGCTCGCGGACGAGCTCCACACGAGCGCCGGCTCGACGCTGCTCGTCCGCACCGAGGTGGCGCGCGCGATCGACGGGTTCGACGAGTCGTTCGACCGGTTCCAGGACCCCGAGTTCCTGATCCGGGTGCTGCGTCGCGGAAAACTCGCGTACGTCGACGACCAGCTCGTCCGCCGGTACGCGACCGGCAGTCCGCCGCCCGAGGCGGTCAGGAAAGCGGACGAGCACTACCTCGAAACGTTCTCCGAGACGGTCGAGCACCTCGAAGCACAGGGGCGCGACATCACCGGGGCGCACGACTACATGCTCGCCCGGCTCTACCTCAGCGAGGGCGACTTCCGGCAGGGTGCCAGGCATCTGGTCGCCGCGAAGCGCCCCGAGCCGCGACAGGTCCCCGGACTCGCGTACGTCGTCGGGACTGGCGTCCGCCGAAAGGTGCGTTCCTGACCGAATGGCAGGAAAGCGAAACGATCGTACCGCACCAACGTGCTTAAGCGACGCTCGCTCGTACCGGCCGTATCCACCGGCGGGTGTCCGATGAATCCACGAGACAGAATCCCGACCGTAGATCGCAGGGTCGTCGCGTCCGTCGTAGCCCTGATTCTCCTCTCCGCCGTGCTCGTCGGCGGCGTCGCTCTAGCGGCGAACGCGTTCGTGATCGACACGGATCAGGAACGCGACGGGATGCCGTACGCGAGCTTCCAGTACGAAGCGCACAACGAGACGATTCCCCCCGGCGGCGACGCCAACCGAACGACGCTGACGATCACCCAGGAGAGCGGCCTCAAGCTCGACCAGGAGAACGTCGTCGTCACGGTCAACGGCGAGCGCGCGTGGACCGTCCGCGAACTCGACAACGGCTCCGCCCGGATCGCTCCCGTCTGGACGTCGAAGGACGCCGCAGTCGGAGAGACGAGCGCCTGGATCGCCGTCTACGGCGACTCGCTCAACGGCACCGTGATCCGGCACGACGAGGAGGTCGAGAACGAGTCCGAAGACGGCGAGCAGCTGCCGCCGCCCTACCGGTACATCGAGAACGGCGACGTCGTCCAGGTGGTCTGGCGCAGCGACGACGGAGCTCGGATGACCGTCCTCCAGCGCTACGTCGTCGGCGATCCCCTCGACAAACCGGAGTAGTTCGGGACAGTCGCTGGCCGGAAGTATCCGCGATAGTCGTCGACCCGGGGATCAATCGCTTGCGAGGGGATCGTCCGCCCAGAACTCGCTGTCCTTGTTCAGCTTCGGCACCCAGGTGTCGGCGTCGCGCGCGAGCAGCGCGACGCGGGACTGGGGAACGTCCTTGAGCGCGCCGTGCTCGGGCATGTGCGCCTGAATCTCCTCGGTGAACGCGAGCACGTCCTCGTGGTCCGGCATCGAGGAACGGTCCAGCCGCCCGCGCGAGTGGCCGACGTGCATGTACGCCTTGAGTTCGACGAAATCGGGGTCGGCGCGGTCGTAGAATGCGGCGTACCAGTCGGGATCGCGCATGTTCTCGCCCTCGACGAGCGTCGTTCTGAGGACGGTTCGCGTCTCCTCTTTCTTGGCGAGCACGTCCATCGTGTCGAGCAGCGACTCCCAGGCGTCGTCGTCGACCGGCTTGACGACGTCCTCGAACATCGCCCGGTTGTGCGCGTCGACGCTGACGTACAGCTGCGTCGGATCGCAGCGCGCGAGCATCTCGGGGTTCGTCCCGTTGCTCACGAGGAACGTCGTGATGTCCCGCTCGTGGAACTCGTCGATCAGCTCGGGAAGATAGGGGTACAGCGAGGGTTCGCCGTCCAGCGAGATCGCGACGTGGCGGGGCTCCATCGCCTGCTCGAACACCTCGCGCGGGACCTCGTCGTTGCCGCCGAACCCCGAGAGGAGCCGCTTTTGCAGGCGCAGGCTGGCGTCGACGACGGCTTCGGGATCGTCCCACTCGACGTCGTCGAGTTCGTAGGCGTGGCCCGCGTGGTCGCGCCAGCAGAACACGCAGCGCTCGTTGCACTTGACGACGGGCGTCATCTGGATGCAGCGGTGGGACTCGATGCCGTAGAACGCGTACTTGTAGCACTTGCCCTCGCCGCGCAGGGCGTTGGCGGTCCACCCGCACGTCTGGGCTGCGGTGTGGTTCTCGCTGTGGTACTCCGGGTCCGAGACCTGCTTGGGGCCGCCGGAGTCGCTGTCGCTCATTGGTGGGTGGAAGGCTGCCAGAGGTAAAACGTTCTTTCCTCTGTCCTCGACGCTGACGCGGACGCCGTCTCGGTGACGTTCTCGAAGAAGAGCGTGGCCTCACGCGCGGAGTGAGACCACCACGGCCGCGAGGATGCCCAGGTTGACGACGACGCCGGCGTAGGCGACCGGATAGTCGAGGGCAGTCAAAACCAGCGAAAAGACCGTCACCCCGACCAGCAACAGTTTCCAGTGCGCCCAGTCCGCGAGCAACGCGCCGGCGGCGGCGACGAACCCGAGGGCCGCCAGCGCCCAGAAGACGCCGAACGCCCGTGTCCCCGCAACCCCGATGTCCACCGAGCCACCCAGAAGTGTCGTCTTGTAGGGGAACTCGGCGACCTCGGCGAGTTCGAGATACACGGCGGTGCCCAGTAGGTGGACCACGCCGTGGAGTGCGAGTACGATCGCTGCCGCCGACGTCAGGAGACGACTCATCCTCGTTTCGTCACCTCTTAACAGTATGATAGTATCGGTTCACGAAGCAGTTCGTCGAACACCGACGTCGTGAGCGCTCCTGGCTACGGCCAAGCTGTGGCACCGCAATAGCGATCACGGCCGGAAACCAAGTGATACGTAATGAGTAGAACGGTTCCCCGCGTGTACTATATCGCGTCGCTCGCGACGCTTCTCCTGACGACAGTCGCCACCGGAGTCGGCCTGTTGGTCCCGAACTTCTACCGCGACGACCCGACGTTGCTCCCGCAGGTCTACGGACAGGACCTGTTGACGCTCGTCGTGGCAGTCCCCGTCCTCGCCGTCTCACTGCACTACGCCAGCCGAGGGTCGCTACGGGGCTACGTCGTCTGGCTCGGCATCACCGGCTACCTGCTCTACACGTACGCCTCGTACGCATTCATGACGGCGTTCAACGAACTCTATCTCGTCTACACGACGCTGCTCTGGCTGACGCTGTTCACGTTCGTCGGGGGCACGGCTCGTCTCGACCCCGCGGCGCTGAAACGGGACCACGGCGAGGCGTCCGTCCGCCCCTACGTCACCTTCCAGCTCTTGTTGGCCGTCCTGGTCGCGGCGCTGTGGCTCTCGGAGATCCTGCCGGCGACCCTCGCCGGGACGACGCCGGCGAGCATCGCCGAGCCGGGCCTCCCGACGTCGGTCATCTACTCGCTGGATCTGGGCATCGTCGTCCCCGCGTTCGTCCTGACCGCGCACTGGCTCCGGAAGCGTCGACCCTGGGGCTACGCGTTCACGGCCGTTTTGCTCGTGAAGATCGCCACGCTCGGCGGTGCCGTCCTGATGATGGCCGTCTACATGATCCGCGACGGCCAGGCCGTGCCGCTACCCCAGATCGTCATCTTCGGGACGCTGACCGTCATCAGTGTAGGGTTGATGGTCCGGTTCCTCCTCGCGCTCAGTCCCGAGTCGGACCCGGTCGCCGCGGGAACGAGCGTCGACGGCGGCGTCGAAGTGTAGCGAGGAGTATCGGCTACGCTCTCGGCCGGAAGCAGGCGCCGACGCTCAAAAGGCGTGCGGGACGCCGGCCGCCGACCTCGAACCGAGGATAGCTAAAAGAAACCCCGGATCGAACGTACGGACGAACGATGACCTTCGGGGGAGCGTATCGCGCCGGGTGCGACGGTCGGCGGTCGCGACGATCGCGCCGCCGGGACGAGCCGTGAGCCGGTCCGGCCTTCGATCCACGATCGGCGGCAGGGAGTCGATCCTCAAGTGGGTCCTGCTGGACGCGAGTCGCAGGACGGTGACGCTGCTGCTGACGGCCGCTTGCTTCGCCGTCTTGACGGCCTTCGGGACGCTCGGTCTGCCGCTCGTGGCGGTGTTCAGCGACGCGGACACGATCGAGACGCTGTTCCAGACGCTCATCGGCGTCCTCATCACCGGGATGACGCTCGTCGTCTCGATCAACCAGCTCGTGCTCTCCCAGGAGTTCGGGTCGCTGGGGCGCCAGCGCGAACGGATGGATCGGTCGATGACGTTCCGGAAGGAGTCCGAGCGGGAGTTCCGGTGGACCGGTCCGCCGGAACCCGATCGGTTCCTCGAAACGCTCGTCGACACGAGCGTCGACCGGGCAGAGGCGCTCCGAGAGGCCGTCGACGGAAACCCGGATCGGATGCTCCGGGAGCGAGTCGACCAACTCGTCGACCGGATCGCCGGCAGCGCGGACGAGACCACCGACGAGTTGGCGGACGCGCAGTTCGGCGAGTTCACGATCATGCGGGCGGCGATCGGGTACAACTACTCGTGGAAGATCTACGTCGTTCGGCGGGTGTACTGGGAACACCGGGACAGTCTGGACGACGACGAACGGGAGGCGTTCGACGATCTGGTCGACATCCTCGAGCTGTTCGGCCCCGCCGAGGAGTTCTTCAAGGCCCACTACCTCCAGTGGGAACTGGTCAACCTCTCGCGCCAGATCCTGTTCACCGGGATTCCGGCGCTGATCGCCTCGATCCTCGCCTCGATCTATCTGAAGCCCGAGCTGCTGTCGGGCTCGCTGCTGGGCGTCCCCCTGCTCGTCTGGCTGGTCAACGTCGGCGTGACGTTCGCGCTCGTTCCGTTCTTCGTCTTCAGCGCCTACGTCTTCCGGACCGCCACGATCGCGAAGCAGTCGGGAGCCATCGGCCCGTTCGTGCTCCACGAATCGGAGCGAGCGCCGCTGATCGACTGGGACGAGTAGCGACGCCCCCGTTCGGCCGGTATCTCCGGACGCACGGTCTCGGCGATGTGCCGTCGCGTCCGGACGGCGTGTCGTTCCGGCTGTGGTACTCCGGCTCCGAAACCTGTTTCGGACCGCTGGAGTCGCTGTCGCTTATACTGGCGAGGTTCAGCGCCGACGCTCAAAAGAGGTGCGGGACACCGACCGTCGAGCGCGACAGGTCAGCGAGCGGGTATCGTAACCGACGGGGATCGACCGTCGCTGCCGCCGTCGCGTTCACCGTGGAAACAGTGAACGCGAACCTCAGTCGTCTGCGGTGTGGGCGTGATCCTCGTGGCTACCCCCCTCGCCGACCGAGTCCGTCCGATGGAGCCAGTAGAGGAGCAAGAACAGCGCGGTGGCCAGCACGTTCAGCACCATCTTGTAGTTCATCTCGATTTTTACCTCGGCGACCGTGACGCTCGAGGGATCCGGGACGAGCCCGGCGGCGAGGAACAGGAAGTGCAGTGCGAACCCGGTGACGACGGCCGAGGCGAAGATCATCCCCGAGAGGACAGCCGCGAACTTCGTCCCGTAGTACTCCCGGTAGGCGTCCACGATCGGCGGGACGATGAGGTCCGCGTAGATGTACGACAGCACCGACCCGAACGGCAGGCCGTTGCTAAAGAGGACGGCGCCGAACGGAACGTTCCCGACCGAACAGACGAACGTCGCGATACCGATAACCGCGCCGACGACCGCGGTCCAGAAGATGTACACCGGCAGTCCCAACACCGGTCCCGAGAACACCGACGTCCAGACCTGTTCAGGGACGAACCCAGCGATGAGGCCCGCGAAGACGAAACCGATCGCGATCTCGTCCCAGAGCATTCCCCACTCCTTCCACTGCTTGTCGGCCAGGGATTTCCACCCCGAGAGCGACGTCGCCCGCTCGCGGATCGTGGTGTTCGCCTCCTCGGGGTCGAAACTCTCCTTGCAGGACTGCGAGCAGAAGTAGAAAGTGCGCCCGTCGTGCTCGGTCGAGTAGTCGGCGTCCTCTGGGTTCACGTCCATCCCGCAGACGGGATCCTGCACCGTTGACGCTCCCTCCTCGAGAACGTTCTGCCGGGCCTGCTCGACGACTTCGTCCGGCACGACGTAGACGAACCCGAGCGCCATCAGGCTGATCAGCACGAATCCGCCGACGAGGTCCGCGAGCAGGAACTGCCAGCCCAGCAGGATCCAGATGACCGCGCCGATCTCGATGACGAGGTTGGTCGAAGCGAACATGAACGCGCCCAGCGTGGCCGCCGCCGACCCGCCCTTCTTAAAGAGGTTCTTCGCCGTCGCGATCGCCGAGTACGAACACGACGAGGAAATGAAGCCGAACAGCGACCCGTAGCCGATCTCGCGGAGGCCGTGGCCCTCCAACAGGTCCGAGACCGCCTCGTTGGAGGTCCACGCCTCCACGCCGCCGGCGATGGCGAAGCCAATCACCAGCGCCCACCAGGTGATCCA
>ENA-ORCR01000055-ORCR01000055.1-marine-metagenome-genome-assembly--contig:-NODE-55-length-140800-cov-23.215906_pt1 | contig 140800 bp, 165 predicted proteins | sample MGYA00237782_ERZ508514 | MGnify/ENA primary metagenome ERZ508514 (study PRJEB26185, sample SAMN06268960) | marine metagenome | isolation source: Eden Landing Ponds, San Francisco, CA, USA | place...
AGGAACGCCTTCTTCGGGTCCATCACCTTGATGTAGACGACGGCGTCGGCGGTCACCGGCGAGTTGTCGCGGGTGATCGCTTCCTGACGGGGGACGTCCAGCGTCTGGGTACGCATGTCGAACCGGGTCACGTCCGAGACGAAGGGCCAGACGAAGTGGATACCCTGGTCGAGCAGGCCGTTGTACGAACCGAGGACCGTGTACGCGCCCTGCTGATAGGGTCGGATGATGACGATGCTGGAGTAAACCAGCGCGATAACGAGTAACAGGAGGATGACGCCGACGAACATGACTCCGGCGCCGCCACCCTGGAGGACCACTGTTGGTAGCATAACGTTCGGTTTTCAGGTTCCCTAAAATAAAAGTGTTCGGTGTGCTTCCACGCCTCAGGAAGCCCGGTCCGACTCGACGTCTGTCTCACGGTCTCCGTCGTCGTCGCGCTCCGGACTCTCGGCGTCTTCCCCGGGCTCCGACGCGGCTCGCTCCCGTGCGAGCGCGCGGTCGATGTCGTCACCCTCGGCAACCGACTCGACGGTCACCACGTTGCCGCCGCCGGGGTCGACGACCATGACCTCGCTCCCGACCTCGATCTCGCCCTCGACGCTCCGGGCGCGGTAGTAGGGGTTGAAGCCACCGTCTTCGAGTTTGACCTCGCCCTCGGTGGTGGTCACTCGCTCGGTGACCGTCCCGAACTGGCCCCTGAGCGACCCGGAGTGGCTCGTCTCCGCCGCGCCCTCGCCCCCGTAGATGTCCAGCCGTCGGTAGCCCCAGAGCGTCAGTCCGGTCAGGGCCAGCACGACGACGGCGAGGATTATCGGCGCGAAGATACCCAGCCCACCGGGGAGCAACAGTCCCACCAGTCCGGCGGACAGCAGTGCCACCCCGAGGACGAACAGGTGAGCGCCCGGCGCGAACGCCTCGGCGACGAGGAGGATGGCACCGGCCAGGAACAGGAAGAAGGATATCGACTCGCTGAACAGTTCCGGCATATCCGAGGCTAGGGTCCCGGCGAAATTAAGTGTCGGGGGTCAGGAGTCGGATGTCAACACGCCGAAAAAGCCGAAGAGGACGAGGCCAACCAGGAACGTCCCGCCCGTGAGGACGAGCAGGTCCTGCGCGTCGAACCCCTGGACGTCGACGAACAGCCGCGTCAGCCCCAGGACGGCGACGTACGCCCCGAAGACGACGAACAGCGAGTTCTCCAGCGACGGTGTTCCCGGTTCGATGGTCGCCGATGGACGAAACTCCCCTGCGACGTTGCCCCCCGACGACCGCGCGTCACCGTCGTCGGTGTCGCCGCCGTCGTCGTCCCCGTCCACGACCCCGGCCTCGTATCGCTGGTTGTAGTACTCCTGTTCCGGTTCCTCGTCGAGTCGGTCGCCGTTGACGTTCTCGTCACCGCCGGGGCTGCTCCAGGTTCCGTCCCGGGACTCCTCGCCGTCGTCTGCCCCGCGACCCGCGTCATCTCGCATACAGAGGGGTTGTTCGTCGCGCTACTAAAGCGCCTCGCGTGCCGCCAACGAGGAACCGACGAGCGGTCTGTCCTAATTCCGGCAGCCACGTGACGGAAACCATTTATTCCGGCCCGAAATGCACCCGCTATGGCCCTCCACGTACTGGACGCCGTCGAGCAGGGACTCACCCGGACCTTCGAGCGAAACGGCCTGCTGCTCGTCGCGGCGTTCGTCGCGTTCGGACTCCTCGGAACGCTCGCCAGCGAAGCGACTGCCGGGACGTACGCGGAGTTCTTCACCGAGCAGTCGGAGATACTGACCAGCACGGACGGTACGACGCCCTCACCGCTAGAACCGCTCTTCGACGTCACTTCGGACGGAGTCGACTGGCACGTGACGACGTTACCGCCCGGGACCGTCGTCGCGCTCTCCGTCCTGTTCGCCGTCGGCGAGGAAGCGCTCAGGATCGTCGCGATCCGCGTCTTCGCGTCGGCGGAGACCCAGACCATCCCCGCCACCCTGGTCCGCCGGAACCTCGCGTGGGTGACGCTCCACGGAGTCCTCGCGGGCGTTCTCGTCGCCATCGCGACGGTGATTGGATTCGTCCTCCTGATTATCCCCGGGATCTTCCTGGCGCTGTCGTTCTACTTCGTCAGGCAGGTCATCGCCCTCGAGGACAGGAACACGTTCGGCGCGATGGAGCGCGCCTGGGACCTGTCGCGCGGTAATCGCCTGGACCTTATCGGCCTCGCTCTCGTGGTCGCCCTGGTCGGTCTCGTGGCCAGCATTCCGCCGGCGCTCGTGGGCCTCTTCTCGCCGCTGGCCGGATCGGTCGCCGGGGCCGTCACCTCCGCGTTCGTCCTGGTCTTCAGTATCGCGGCGACGACGCGAGCCTTCGAGCAAGTTCGAAGCCAGGAAGCGAGCCAGCCGTAGAAGCAGTGGGGAGTCGGACCCCAGTTTTCGACCTGCTCAGTGGACGCGCGTTCCGAGCGGCGAGTCCTCGTGGGTGGTCAGCAGGTCGGCCTCGTCGCCCGCCGCCAGCACCATCCCGTTGGATTCGGTGCCGAACAGTTCGGCCTTCTCCATGTTGGCCAGCAGGACGACGCGGGTGCCCGGAAGCTCGTCGACGTCGTGGAGCTGTTTGATCCCGGCGACGACCTGGCGGACTTCGTGACCGATGTCCACCTGCAGCTTCACCAGTTTGTCCGAGTCCTCGATGGGTTCGGCCGACTCGATCTCGCCGACGCGCAGGTCGATCCCCTGGAAGTCCTCGAAGCTGATGCGCTCGTCTTCGAGGGGTTCGAGGTCGACGGCCTGGTCGCTCGCCTCACCGTCGCCCTCGCCGTCGTCTGCTTCGTCACCCTCGTCGTCACCCTCGTTCGCAGCCTCCACGCGATCGCGGAGGTCCTCGTTGAGCGCCTCGATCTCGTCGTCTTCGACCTTGGCGAACAGTTCTTCCGGCTCGTCGAACTCGGCGGGCGGGGCTTCCAGCGCCGCGTCGAGGTGGGCGTCCTCCACGGTGCCGCTCTCTCCGAGCTGCTCCCAGGCGGCCTGGGCCTTCTCTGGGAGCACCGGCTGCATGAGGACGGCGACGGCCTTGGATAGCTGGACGCAGTCGCGGATGACCTGCGCCGCTTCGTCGGGGCTGTCGTCGACGAGGTTCCAGGGCTCGTTGCGCTGGATGTACTCGTTGCCGTAGTCCGCCAGTTCGACGGCGGCGTCGGCGACAGTTCGGAGGTCGTAGTCGGCGACGGCCTCTCTGAACTCCGCGACGGCGTCCTCGATACGCTCGGCGACGTCGTCGCTCGTCTCGACGTCGGGGGTGCCGCCGTAGTTGCGCTGGGCGAACAGGAGCGAGCGGTAGAGGAAGTTCCCGACGTTGCCCACTAACTGGCCGTTGACCCGCTCTGCGAAGCGGTCCCAGGAGAAGTCGACGTCCGATTCGAGGCCGGCGCCCGAGATGGTGTAGTAGCGGAAGAGGTCGGGGTGGAAGCCGGTGTCGAGGTACTCCTCGGCCCAGACGGCGCGGTTGCGCGAGGTGGAGAGGGACTTGCCGTCGATGCCGACGAAGCCCGCCGCGAGGATGGCCCGTGGCTCGGCGTAGCCCGCGCCGCGGAGCATGGCCGGCCAGAAGACGGCGTGGTGCTGGATGATGTCCCGGCCGATGACGTGGATAATTTCGCCCGCGTCGTCGGTCCAGGCGTCGTCCCATTCGGTGCCGTGGCGCTCCTCGCCGTCGACCTTCCAGACCTGCTCCCAGTCGTACTCGTCGGCGCCGACCCGCTCGGTGTACTGCTTCGTCGAGGCGACGTACTCGATGGGCGCGTCGACCCAGACGTAGAGGACGAGGTCTTCTTCGGTGTCCGCGTCCTCGTCGGCTTCACTGTCCTCGTCGCCGGGATAGTCGATCCCCCAGTCGAGGTCCCGCGTGATGCACAGGTCCTCCAGTTCGCCCTCGATCCACTCCCGCGGCTGGTTGCGGGCGTTGTCCGTCCCTTCGAGGCGGTCGATGAACCCCTGGAGGTACTCCTGGAAGTCCGCCAGGCGGAGGAACCGGTGGTCCCGCGAGCGGTACTCGGCGGGGTTGCCGGTCAGCGTCGAGACGGGGTCCTCGATCTCGCCGGGCTCGAGGTGGCGCTGGCACCCCTCGTCGCACTCGTCGCCGCGGGCGTGCTCGCCGCAGTAGGGGCAGGTCCCCTCGACGAAGCGGTCGGGCAGCCACTGGTCGGCCTCGGGATCGTATCCCACCTGGATCTCTTTCTCGTAGACGTGGTCGCCGTCGATCCACGATTCCACGAACGACTGGGTGAGTTCGGTGTTCGTTTCGTCGTGGGTGTGGCCGTAGCTATCGAAGGCGACGTTGAACTTCGGGAACGTCTCGGCGTACTTCTCGTGGTACTCCAGGGCGTACTCCTCGGGGTCGACGCCCTCCTCGGCGGCGTTGACGACGATGGGCGTCCCGTGCATGTCCGACCCGCTCACGAAGGCGGTCTGCTGGCCGACGCGTTCGAGCGCGCGCGAGTAGGCGTCCCCGACGACGTACGTCCGGAGGTGGCCGACGTGCAAGTCGCCGTTGGCGTAGGGCAACCCGCACGTGACGACCGCCGGATTGTCGGTCGGTAGCGTGTCGTGGCTCATGTGTGTGCGATACCTCCATGCGGGCCTAAAACCCGCGGGTTTGGTGCTGTCATCTGTGTCGTGACTGGTGCAGTTACTCGGTGCGTACGACGCTGGTGACCCACCGGGGTTCACCAGTCGGCGGCCGCCCCGTCGCGTTACCGGCGAGGCGTCGTCGAGTGGGTCCACCCGGTGCTAGAAGAAAGGCATCGTGCCGCGCATTTCGGGGGACCACGTCGCTGGCATGGGTATTGATTGGGGTTGGTGTGGCAAAAGCCTGACCGTTCCGAACGAGAGCGGTTTCGCCGAATCGCACCCTGGCGACGGACGAACGTGATCAGGACCGCTCCGTCGGGAGCGTCTCGGCCGGGGAACGCTCAAGGCGACTCACGTTCCACTCTTGACATGAACGCGAAGGGAGCAATCGTGACGGTCGTCGGTGTCGTCGTGACCCTCCTCGGGTTGTTGTGGGTTGTACAGGGCCTCGGAATCGTCCAGCTCGGTCCGGTCCTGTGCGTCGCGGAGTGCGAACCCATCACCGGGAGATCACTGCAGTGGACGGTCATCGGCGCGGTAGCACTGATTGCGGGGGCACTGATGGTCAGATTGGGACTGGGACGCGAGAGCCAGTGAGTGTTCGCAGGTCAGTACCAGTCCAGGTCGGCGACGAACGAGCGCAGCATCGACCGGGTGACGTGGGGCATACAGACGACGCGCATCTCGCCGGCGCCGGTCTTGGAGACGCGCCAGCCGCGTTCCCGGAGTTCGGCCGTCATCGGGACGGACAGGTCCGCGGCGACGAGCGGGAGCTCGGGGCCGACGACGTCGTGGCCGCGGGCGTCCAGCTGGTCGGCGAGCCACTCGGCGTTGGCCATCGAGCGCTCGTACTGCTCGCGGTACCCCTCGGGCCAGAGCGCGTCCATCGCGGCGACGGCGCTGGCCACGCCCGCGCCGGAGCGCGTGCCCGTGAGCGTGACCTGACTGGTCGATTCGAGGTACGGCGTGTCGATGGCGAGTTCGTCCAGCAGATCGGTCGAGTTCGCGAGCAGGCCGCCAGCGGGGACCGCAGCCTGGCCGACCTTGTGCGGGTCGATGGTGAGCGTGTCGACGGCGGCGTGGTCGAAACTCCACTCGTGGTCGGTGAAGGGGAGGTAGAAGCCGCCCCAGGCCGCGTCGACGTGGCAGAGCGCGCCGGCGTCCGCGGCCAGGTCCGCGATGGCCGGGATGGGGTCGACGAAGCCGTACTCCGTCGTGCCTGCGACGCCGACGAGAGCGACCGTGTCGTCGTCGACGAGTTCCGCCATCGCGTCGACGTCGGCCCGATGGCCCGTCGCGGGCGCCGTTCGCAACTCGACGCCGAGCATCTCCGCCGCCTTCCGGAACGAGAAGTGGACGTGCTCGGGCGCGACGACGTTCGGGTCGTCCGTCGCGTCGCTGGCCCGGTTACGTGCGATGCGGACCGCCTGGATGTTGGCCTCCGTCCCGCCGCTGGTGACGTAGCCCGCGGGGTCGGCGAGGCCGGAGATGGCGCCGAGTCGCTCCACGGCCTCGCGTTCCATGTCAGCAATCGTCTCGTAGGTCCCGGGGTCGCCGGGATTCGTCGCGAGGAATCGCTCCGCCGCCTCGCGGGCCGCCGGGTGCGGTTCCGTGCACATCGAAGAGAGCACGCGGTCGAAATCCTGCGGTGCGGCCTGCTGCATTCTATCCCTTACCACGGGCCTGTGGCCTTTAGCCGTTGTGTTCGAGCGAGGAGCGTGGAATCAGAGTTCTGGAGTGGCCGACTAGTGCCCTGCTCGTTCACGTCCGACGCGTCAAGAAAGACCGAGTCGTATCGAAAACAGTGGCGGCCCGGCGACTTACCGTACCGATTCGAGCAGCAATCGCTGTTCGACGCGCTTGACCTCCTGCTGGACGTCGAAGACGGCGTCGATGTTGGCGCTAATGGAGGTGACGCCGCTGTTGACGAGGTGGCGCACCATCTCGGGTTTCGAGCCGGCCTGCCCGCAGATGCTCGTCGCCACGTCGTGCTCGCGGCAGGTCTCGATGGTACTCCCGATGAGTTCGAGGACGGCGGGGTGGAGTTCGTCGAACCGGTCGGCGACGTTCTCGTTGTTCCGGTCCACGGCGAGGGTGTACTGGGTGAGGTCGTTCGTCCCGAAGCTGGCGAAGTCGATGCCGGCCTCACAGATCGATTCGATCGAGAGCGCGCTAGCTGGCGTCTCGACCATCACGCCCCACGAGCGCTTCTCCGGGTCGAGGCCGACGTCCTCCATGATGGCCTTCGCCCGCAGCACGTCCTCGGCGTCGGTGACGAGGGGGAGCATCATCTCGACGTTGTCGTAGCCCATGTCGTACAGCCGGCGGAAGGCTTCGAGTTCCAGCCGGAAGGTCTCGGGCCGGTCGAGGCTGCGACGGATGCCCCGATAGCCCAGCATCGGGTTGTGCTCGTTGGGCTCGTCCTCGCCGCCGTCGAGCTGGCGGAACTCGTCGGTGGGCGCGTCGAGCGTGCGGACCCGTACCGGCCGCGGGTAGAAGGACTCGGCGACGGTGCGCACGCCGTCGACGATCTCGTCGACGTAGGCCCGCTCGCCGTGGTCTGCGATGTAGCGCTCGGGCGTCTTGCTCGTCGAGAGGATCATGTGCTCGATGCGGAGCAGACCGACGCCGTCGGCGCCGGTGGCTGCCGCCCGCTCGGCCGCGGCCGGGATTGAGACGTTGACCTTGATCTCCGTGCCGGTCATCGGCTTCGTCGCCGGCTGGCCGGTGGGCCCGGACTGCCCGTCGGCAGACTGGCCGGACTGGCCGTCCGGCGCCGTCGCGGTCTGGTGTTCGTCGTCGCTTTCACTGGAACCCTCTGCGCTGTCCGGGCGGACGGTCCCCCGTTCGCCGTCGATAGTGACGCGCTGGCCGTCCTGGAGCCGTGCCGTCGCGTCGTTCGTCCCGACGACGGCCGGAACGCCGAGTTCGCGCGAGACGATGGCCGCGTGGGAGGTCATCCCGCCCTCGTCCGTGACGAGCCCGGCGGCGCGTTTCATCGCGGGCACCATGTCCGGCGTCGTCATCTCGGTGACGATGATGTCGCCCGACTCGACCTTGTCCAGCTGGTCGAGCTTGGTGACGATGCGGACGTCGCCCGTCGCCGACCCGGGGCCGGCGCCGAGGCCGTCGGCGAGGATGCCTTCCTCCTGGCTCGCCATCCCCCCGCCGTCGGCCAGGCCCGCGTCGGCGCTGACGCTGGCGGAGTCGGCGTCCGTTTCGATGGACTGTGAGTCGCTTCCGTCGGCGGGCGCGTCGAAGGCTTCGTCGATGGTGGTGATGGGCCGGGACTGGAGCAGGTAGACGTCGTCGTCGTAGATGGCCCACTCGACGTCCTGCGGAGTCTCGTAGTGGTCCTCGATGCGCTCACCGAGGGTCACCAGTCGGTCGACGTCGTCGTCGTCCAGGACGCGCTGTTCGCGCTTCTCGTCGGGGACGGCGCGCTCGACGGTCTCGCCGCCGTCGCGGACGTACATCATCTTCTTGTCCGCGACGGTGACCTCCTCTACGTCACCGGTCTTGCGGTCGATAACGTAGTTGTCCGGCGAGACGGCGCCGGAGACGACGGCTTCACCGAGCCCCCACGCGGCTTCGATGATAGACGTCGGCGCTCCTGTCGAGGGGTGGCTCGTGAACAGGACGCCACTCGTATCCGCGTCGACCATCGCCTGGACGACGACGGCGATGTCGACGATATCGTGGGCGAAGCCCTGCTCCTGGCGGTAGTAGATGGCCCGCTGGGTGAACAGCGAAGCCCAGCACTCTTTGACGCGCTGGAGGAGGTCCGCGCGCTCGACGTTGAGGAACGTCTCCTGCTGGCCCGCGAAGGATGCGTCGGGCAGGTCCTCCGCCGTCGCCGAGGACCGCACCGCGACGACGTCGTGGCCCAGGTCGTCGTAGGCCCCGACGATCTCGTCACGGACGTGGTCGGGGACCTCGGTCTCCAGAATCAGTTCCTGCGCACGTTCGGCGGCCGCCGCGAGCGCCTGTGAGTCGTCGGTGTCGACGTCGACCACTTCGAACAGTTCGACGTCGATGCCGGTGTCTTCGATGAAGGAGCGATACGTGTCCGCGGTGACGACGAACGCGGGCGGAACGGGGAGCCCGGCTGCCGTGAGTTCACCGAGGGACGCCGCCTTGCCGCCGACCGAGTCGAGGTCGTCGGCCGTAATCTCGTCGAGCCATCGTAGCGCCATGTACTCGTTCGTCTCTACATGTACAAATATTAAGGTAGTGTCGAAGCCGGCACCATCTAGTACCCCTGACTCGGAATCGAATCAATCGCTTCTCCGACCTGTTCTCTCGTCACTGTGTCGACGGCTCGCCACGGTATCGCCCGTCAGACCTCGATTATCTCGTCCTCGTCGTCGTCGGGGATCACGAGGTCGCCGTCGAAGGTCGTCACCGCGCGCCCGCCCACGCGGACCTCGTCCCCGTCGGACTCGACCCGGACCGTCCCCGGCCGGTCGAGGAAGTGGCCCTGCTCGACGAGAATCTCGTCGAACTCCCCGTCCATCGCGTTGTGTCGCCGGAGATAGGCGCCGAGTGCGCCCGCGGCCGTCCCCGTGACCGGGTCTTCCGGGATGCCCGCGAGCGGGACGAACGCCCGCGCGTGGACCGTCGTGTCCATGTCGAGCGTGTCGAACGTGAACGCGTACAGTCCCTCGCAGCCGGTTCGCTCGCAGAGATCTTCGATAGCGGCCATGTCCGGGTCGGCGTTGCTCAGGTGTTCGAAGTAGTTGATCGGCACCATGAGGAACGGCATGCCGGTCGATACCTTCCCGATGGGGACGTCCGCGCCGACGTCCCGGAGCGACGCCACGTCGACGCCCAGCGCGTCCGCGGCCTCCTGCTCGTCGACGTCGACCCGCCCGACCTCGGCGTTCGCTTGCTCCATCCACACGGTCCCGTCGATGGTCAACTCGATGTCGAACGTTCCAGCCTCGGTTTCGACGGTGTGGGTCCCGTCGTCGACGACGGCCCGCTCGAACAGGTAGGCGTGGGCCGCGATCGTCGCGTGCCCACAGAGGTCCACCTCCCGTTCGGGCGTGAAGTAGCGCAGCCGTCGATCCGCGTCCTCCGAGGGCACGACGAACGCCGTCTCGCTGGCCCCGAGTTCACCCGCTATCGCCTGCATCTGGTCTTCGCTCAGGTCGGACGCGTCCGGCAGGACGCCGGCCGGGTTCCCGGCCATCGGCTCGTCCGCGAACGCGTCGACTAATAATGCTTGCCGAGTGTCCATAGCCTGGGGTTTGCCGACGCGCGTGAAAACGATTCCCCTGACTAGGTGTTGTGACTGGTACTGCGAGTGTGATAGTACTCACCGCTAACAACTCGAAAGCCCCCGGTCGCTCGTGGGCTGCGACCGCACCTGCGCGCGCCTTCGGCGTGCTTGGTGGGTCTCGCTCCACGAGCGACCGGCCCCTTTCAGTCCCACCCTCCTAGACTAACGAGTCGGGTGGGACTGAAAGGGGCGTCCGGCTGGCCGAACCCCGGCGAAGTAAGCACCGGAACGAGCGTAGCGAGTGAGGAGCACAGCGAGCCGCGGGAGGCCAGCCGGGCGGGGCTTTCGGGTTGTTGTTGGCAGTGATAGCACTGCTGTAAACGGCCATCTCGTCAATCACTCAGGACTCTCCTACTCGAAACACCGAAGGTCGGCGAAGATGCACACCAACACATGAGCGACCTGCCGGACGACTTCTCGTGTACGATCACGAACTGGGAGTACATCTACGGGCTCTGCCGTGACGTCGCGGACGAGGTCAAGCGCGCAGAGTTCGAACCGGACGTCGTCGTCGCGCTCGCCCGCGGCGGCTGGTTCGCCGGGCGCTGCCTGTGTGACTTCCTGGGACTCGACGACCTGACGAGCCTGAAGATGGAGCACTACGTCGGGACGGCCCAGAAGGCCGACGAGGCGCAGGTCCGGTACCCGATGCCAGCGGGCTCCGTCGAGGGCAAGGACGTCCTGATCATCGACGACATCGCCGACACCGGCGGGTCGATCAGCCGGGCCCACGAGTACGTCACCGACCGGGACTGCGGCGAGGTGCGAACCGCGACGCTCCAGTTGCTCGACACCAGCGAGTTCCAGCCCGACTTCGTCGGCGAGCACCTGGAGGAGTGGACCTGGGTGGTCTACCCCTGGAACTTCATCGAGGACATGATCGAACTCGTCGAGGGCGTGATGGAGCGCGCCGAAGAGGACGTGCTGGAGGAGGAGGCCGTCCGCGGTCTGCTCCGGACGTACCACGACGTCGACCGAATCGAGATGGAGATCGCCCAGCCCGACCGCCTCGGCGAGGTCCTGACCGAGATGGAGCGCCGAGACGTCGTCGACTGGACCGGCGACGGCTGGACACTGGTCGAGTGAGGATCCTGACACGACGCGTGCGGTTTCGACAGGATTCTTAGCCCCGCCACGCACTTCACGAGCGTGTCGCTCCTGGGCATCTTCGCGTCGGCTATCCTCCCGATTATCGCCATCGCCGCCGTCGGCTTCGCGCTGGGCCGGGTGAAGGGCGTCCAGCCGGACGCGCTCAACACGGTCACGGTGTACCTGCTCGCGCCTGCGCTCGTCCTCCATAGCCTCGCGACGTCGGCCCTGGGCGGGTCGACCATCCTCGAAATCGTGGCCGTCGTCGCCGTCTTCTCGCTAGCGATGATCGTCCTCGCCGAGGGTATCGGTCGCGCGTCGGGCCGCTCGGAGCCGCTGCTGGGCGCGTTCGTCATGGTTGTCATCTTCCCGAACGTCGGCAACTTCGGCATCCCGCTGGCGGACTTCGCCTTCGGCCAGGTCGGTCGCAGCGTCGCCGTCCTCGTCACCGCCGTCCAGGGCGTCCTGCTGTACACCCTCGGCGTCTACGTCGCGGCCCGGGGTGACGAGGGCGCCGTCCGCGAGAACGTCAAGCGCGTGTTCACCCTGCCGCTGGTGTACGCCGTGGTGGTCGCGCTGGCCGCCCGCTGGCTGGGCGTCGTCCCGCCGACCGACTCGACGGTGATGCAGACGCTCGAACTGCTCGGGAACGCGTCGATCCCGGTGATGCTCGTCGTGCTCGGCATCCAGCTCTCCAGCGTCGACGTCGAGGGGGCGCTCCGCCCGGTCGGCCTCGCGAGCGGGGTCAAGCTCCTCGTGGCTCCCGCGGTCGCGCTGGCCGCGGCGCTCCTCGTCGGGTTCGGCGACGCCACCGTCGCCCGCGTCGTCGTGTTACTACTCGCGGGCCCGACCGCGGTGACACCGATCATCCTCGTCGGCGCCTTCAGCGGCGACACAGACGGTATCACCGCCAGCGAGTTCGTCAGCGCGACAGTGTTCCTGACGACCGTCGCGAGCGTCGTCACTGTCACTGCACTGGTCGCGATTCTCCAGTCCGGCGTCGTGATCTGACTCTCAGTGCTGACGGCGGGACCGACCGTCGTCGCGGACGTACTCGAGCGCTGCGACGAACTCCTCGGGGTCGACCCCGTCACCGACCTCCTCGAGGCGTTCGCGGATTGACGTAGGCGTCATGGCCATTGGTATCTATGCACACGGAGTAGATAGCCGTTCCCGTTCCGACGACTAACTGGGTCGTGAATGGGTAGAATCGGCAGCTCAGTCCGCGAACGCTTCTTCCGACCCCGTCGGCGCGGCGGGGTCCTGTACCCACAGGTCGCCGAACAGTTCGTCCTGCTGGAGGCGGACGCGGCCGCGGTGGGAGAGGAAGAGTAGGCCGAGATACGTCTCGACGCGCGACCCGCCTGCCATGTGGACTTCACGGTACAGCACCTCGTCGCGGCCGGCGTCGTAGTGCTCCCGGAGCACCTCGTAGACGGCGTCGATGATGTCGTCCATGTTCTCCGCGTGGGTCGTCCCGGTGACGTCGTCCTCCGTCGGCTCGTCGTCCATCCGCAGGTCGTCGGCCGACCGGTAGTCCAGTTCCTGGGTCCCGCGCTGGAACCCCTGTGGCGAGTCGCTCGTGTCGTACTCACGGGACTCTTTCCACCACGACTCGCGCTCGGCGTCCCGCAGGTCCCGCACCAGCTCGTCCAGCGTCTGGGGCATCCCGCGCGCCCGCCGGCGTTCGAGCCGCCGGTCCATCTCCTGTTCGAGCGAGGCGAAGGGGTCCGGCTCGTCGATGGGCGCGTCCTCGCCCATCGCCTGTTCCCAGGGTTCGACCTGTTCGGCCTCCTCCTCGTCGTCCTCGGTGAGCATCGCGTCGCTCTTCATCCGGATGAGGACCGAGGCGTAGAACAGCGCCCGCCCCGAGGTTCGCAGGTCCTGAGCGTCGAGGACGTGCAGGAACTTGTCCGTCACCCGCACGACGTCGATGTCCCACGGGTCGATCTCGCCCTCGTCTGCCAGCTGGACGAGCACCTCGACCGGCTCGACGTTCTCGTCGTCGTCCTCGTCGGACTCGGCGTCCTCGTTCTCTGTTGCCGTACTCTCGGCGTCCGATGTGGTTTCAGACTCCTCGTCGACGTCGTCGCTCGCGCCGAAGAGATCTGCCGCATCGGAACCGCCAGGCGGCTCCCTGTCCTCGTGTCCCGCGATGTTCAACGGGATGTCGTCGTTCCGGTCCTTACCGTCTTTGCTGTTCTCCTCGTCCCCGCTATCGTCAATCATCCGCTGGCACCTCCCCGTCACCGTCGATATCCACGTCGCCGGAGAGGTCGATTCCGGTGACGGCGCTGATGTTATTGTCCTGCATCGTCACCCCGATGGCGCGCTCGGAGCGGTCGAGCAGGGCCGAGCGGTGGGAGACGACGACGAACTGGGCCTGGCCCGCGAGTTCGTCGACCATCTCGCCGACGCGCTCGGCGTTGGCGGCGTCGAGGAAGGCGTCGACCTCGTCCAGCGCGTAGAACGGGGCGGGGTTGTGGCGCTGGATGGCGAAAATAAAGGCCAGCGCGGTCAGCGACTTCTCGCCGCCGGACATCGCGTTGAGGCGCTGGATCGGCTTGTCGCCGGGCTGGGCCTTCATCGTCAGGCCGCCGTCGAAGGGGTCCGCCTCGTTCTCGAGGAAGAGCCGTCCTTCCCCGTCGGAGAGGCGCTCGAAGATGTCCTGGAAGTTCTCGTCGATGGCGTCGTAGGACTCCATGAACGTCTCCTTCTTCCGGGCCTCGTAGGTCTCGATCCGGTTCCGGATCTCTTCGGCCTCCTCGACGAGCGTCTCCTTCTTGTCCTCGAGTTCGCCCAGGTCCTCGGCGACGCTGTCGTACTCCTCGATGGCGCGCATGTTGACCGGCTCCAGCTTCTCCATCTCGCCTTCGAGCCGGTCGATTTCGGACTGGACCGTGTCGTGGTCGGGGACGTCCTCCGGGTCGTAGTCGCCGACCTGGGCCTCGAGCTCCTCGATCTCCCAGTCCAGGCGCTCTTCCTCCTCGCGGGCGTCGTCGAGGTCGCGCTCGACGTCGCTGACTTCCGATTGCTGTTCGTCGCGGGCCTCCTTGGCCTCCTGGAGTTCCTCGCGCAGATCCTCACGCTCGTCCTTGAGGTCTGCCAGCTCTGCTTCGAGTTCCTCGACTTCGGCCTCCTTCTCGGACTTTTTCTCGCGGTGGTCCTCGATTTCGGATTCGAACTCGGCAATGTGCTCCTGGGCGTCGGCCTTCCGGTTCTGGGCCGTCTCGATGTCGTCGTGGAGGTCGTCGATGGCGTCCTCCGCGTACTGTTTCTCCAGGTTGAGTTCGTTCAGGTCGGCGTCGAGGTCGTCCTGGCGGTCCTCCAGCTGGTCGATCTCGGCGTTGATCCGGTCCTTCTGGTCGGTGAGGTCCGGGAGGTCGGAGTCGGCGACCTCCGCCTCGAGCTCCTCGATGTCGGCGTTCAGCCCGGCGATGGTCTCGTCCTTCTCCGATATCTGGGCCTCGAGTTCGTCCATCTCGTCGGAGACGGCCTCGCGCTCTTCCTCGATCTCTGCGAGTTCGTCTTCGAGACGCTGGATCTTCTCTTCCGCGTCCTCGATGGCCGTCTCCTTGCGCTCGACGTCGGCCTCGATCTCGCGGACCTGGTCGGCCGCGTCGGCTTGCCGGTCGCGGGCGTCGTCGAGGCGGCCCTCGACGTCGCGGAGCTCCTCGCGGACCGCCTTGCGCTCGTCCTCGAGGTCGTTGATCTTCTTCGCGACGCGTTCGAGTTTGCCCTGGCCGCCGGAGAAGGAGTAGCGAGTTCCGGAGGAAGAACCACCGGTCATGGCGCCGGACTTCTCGACGAGGTCGCCGTCCAGCGTGACGAGCCTGAACTGGCCCATCATGTCCCGGGCCGTCTCGATGTCGTCGACGACGACGGTGTCGCCGAGCACGTAGGAGAACACGCCCGCGTACTCGGGGTCGAAGTCGACGAGGTTGTACGCGAAGTCGACGACGCCGTCCTTGTCGGGCAGGTTGCCCAGCCCGCGCTGGTGCATCTCCGTGATGGGCAGGAAGGTCGCGCGGCCGGCGCCCTTGGATTTCAGGTACTCGATACCACGCTGGCCGACGGTGTCGTCGTCGACGACGACGTGGGCGAGTCGGCCGCCCGCGGCGGTCTCACACGCGGTGGCGTAGTCCGGGTCGACGCCACCCAGCTGGCCGACGGTGCCGTGGACGCCCTCGATACCGGCGTTGAGGATGGACGTGACCGCGCGGCCGTACGAGGAGTCGCCGTCCTGGCCTGCGCGGGCTTCGAGTTCCGCGTACTCCTGCTGCTTGGCGGAGATGTCGTCCTCCAGGTCGTCGATTCTGGACTGGAGCTCCTGCTTCTCGCTCTTGAGGTCCTCGACGACGCCGGTGATGGTCTGCTTGTTCTTCTCGGCCTTCTCCAGTTCGTTCTCCAGGTCGCCGATCTCCGATTCGAGGTCGGGGATCTCGGCCTCGGCCTCCTCGATGGCCTCGCGCTTCTCACGCTGCTCGTTCGAGCGGCGGCGTGCCTCGTCGATGAGGCGGTCCTGTTCGCGCTGGAGGTCGTTCTTCTCGGACTTGGTTTCCTCGAGGTCCGCGCGCTTCGATTCGAGTTCGTTCTTGACCTCCTCGAACTCGTCGCCGACCTCGTCGATCCGCTGCTGGACCTCCTCGAGTTCGGCTTCCTTCTCCTGGATCTCCGCCTTGACGTTGGACTTCTCGACCTTGCGCTCGCGGATGTCGCTCTCCAGGTCGTCGATGGTCTCCTGCTTGCGGTCGATCTGGACGAACGCCTGGCGGCGGGTGTTCTCGGCGTCTTCGACCTTCTCCTCGGCGGTCTCGATCTTGTCCTCGAGCCGGGAGATGTCGCCCTTGATCTCCTCGATCTCTCGCTTGATGGCGAGCTGTTCGTCCTCGCCCTTGCGTTCGATCTCCGCGTTCAGGTCTTCCAGGTCCTCTTCCAGGCGGACGACGGTGCCCTGGCGCTGGTCGAGCTCCTCCTGGAGTTCGGCGAGTTCGTCTTCGAGCTCGTCGATCTCCGATTCGATCTCCTCGAGTTCCTCGCGCTTGTCTTCGAGTTCGGCCGCCTTGCGGTAGCCTTCGTACTCCTCTTTCTCCTCGCGAAGGCTCTGGTATTCGAGAGCGGTCTCCCGTTCGTCTTCGAGCTGGTCGAGACGGTTCTGCTTCTCCTCGATCCGTAGTTCGGCCTCGTCGATGCGTTCCTGAACGACCTCGAGTTCCTCGAAGGCCGCTTCCTTCTTCTGGTCGAACTCGGCGACGCCGGCGATCTCGTCGATGATCGCCCGGCGGGCACCCGGCGTCATGTTGATGATCTCGGTGACGTCGCCCTGCATCACGACGTTGTACCCCTCGGGCGTCACGCCCGCCTGAGACAGCAGGTCCTGGATGTCGGAGAGGTTGACAGAGCGGCCGTTGATATAGTAGTAAGAGTAGTAGTTGTCCTCGGTCTGTTTCACGCGCCGCCGGATCGATATCTCGTCGACGTTACCGACGTCCTCGGTGCCCGCGGCGTTGATCACCTGCGAGCGCTGGAGCTTGCGGTCCGAGTTGTCGAGGATGACCTCGACGCTGGCCTCGCGCTCGCCGCCGAAGTCGTCCTCGTCCTCGGCGTCCCGCGGGTTGTAGATGAGGTCAGTCAGCTTCTCGGCCCGGATGCCCGACGTGCGGGCCAGGCCCAGCGCGAACAGGACGGAGTCGATGATGTTCGACTTCCCCGACCCGTTCGGTCCGGTGACGACGGTGAAATCCTCGTAGAACGGAATCCGCGTCTTCCGGCCGAAACTCTTGAAGTTGTCAAGGACGAGCTCTTTGATGTGCATTGGGTCGCTCGTGGCCGTCCGGCCTACGCGACGATGATGTCGGAGCCGGAGTCGGCCTCGCTTTCCTCCCGGTTGTCCTCAGTTGTGGCGTCCTCGGCTTTATGTGTGTCGGCTGCCCCCTGCTCCGCTGCCGGCGTGGTGTCAGTTTGCGAACTGTTCGGCGTCGAATCGCCCGCGGACCCGGCGTTCTCGTTGCTGAGTCCGATATCGGTGTCGACGGCGTTCTCCAGTTCGCGGAGGCGGACCTTGCACTCGACGAGTTCGTCGGTGAGCCCTTCGACAGACGCTTCGAGTTCCTTCACGCGCGATTCGAGTTCCTCGACACGGTTACCGCACATGGACATACAGCGCGACTGAGAGCCCTTAAACCTCCGTCAGACATTGACAGCGAGATTGACAACTCCCCGACCTGTCTGCTTCGACGAATCCGGTCGCAATGTGGCGATTATCCTCCGTACGCCTCGTCGAGATACGCGGCGGTGCGGTCGACGACCGCAGGGTCGAAGGTCCACACGCCCGTCCACTCGTTCGGCCCGACTTCCGTCGCGAGCAGGGCGCCCTTGAACTCGTCGGGGCAATCGGTGTTGACGACGAACCACGAGGTGCGAATCTCCTCGCTGTCGTCCGCGTGGACCGTGAGTTCGTCGGGCAGTGACGGCAGGCCGTCCGGCGACCCGTACACGTGGACGGTGATGCCGGCGTCGACGAGTCGCTCGTACACCGACTTCGTCCCGCGTTCGTCCTCGATGCGAGCGAGGTGCTGAAAACCGGTGTGTAACGTGCTCCCGCCGGACCGGTACGCCAGGGCCTCGACGTGGCGCGAGATCTCGATCAGTAGCATCTTCTGCTTGCCCACGACGGTGAACGTCGTCTCGTCCAGACCCGCGAGGACGTCCGGCGTGTCGACTTCGTCGATGGACCGCGTCCCGGTGACGTAGAGGTCGGAGTTGACCATCAGGACGCTGTTTCCCACGTCGGCGATAGACGAGATGGCGAGTTGCGCCGCTCCCTCTTCGTCTCCTTCGAGGATGACGAGGTTGCCGGGGCTTCCCTCGGCGGGTTCGTCCTCTCGAATCCGCACGTCCGGTGCGTCGACCATCCGCCTGAGCATTCGAACGAGCGGCTCCGGTTCGTCCCGATTCCGTATCGTGAGCGTCTTCTCACCGGAGTCGACGTCTGCGATGATGTCGGCGAGTCCCATTGCCTCCTCTTTCGGGCGGCGTGCTAAATACGATGCGGGGCGATTCCCATCGCTGATAGCGACACGCGACGGCTACGCGTCCGTCCACGGGAACAACGGGTCGTCGCACTGCTCGCGAACGCCGTCGCTCGTCACCGTCGATCCGTCCGTTCCGTCGACCATGACGGGATGGTCCTGCGGCGTCAATCCCGGCACGTCAGCGTCCCAGTTCGCCTCGTAGGCCAGCGGTGAGTGGGGCGAGAACGGCTCCGTCCCGGTCGGCAGGTACGCCTGCGTCGCCCACGGGACGAACCGCTCCCGGTTCATCTCCTGGTTCCGGAGCCAGTTGCCGTCCTCGACGCTTCCGTCGAGACGCTCGTCAGTCCCCCGCTCCAGTCCGTTCGTCATCCCGCCTTCGGGCTGGGTCCCGTTGACGTAAAAGACGTGGAGCGGGTACGGGCTGGCGTCCCACGTGCGGGCCTGCGTCGTGCCATCGGCCAGCACGATCAGGTCCAGGAACGTGTACACTGTCGGCGGCGTCCGAATGTACGACGGGACGTCCTCCGGCCCGTTGTCCGGGAACTCCACCTGGAACCGGACCGGGTCCCGGTAGAACAGTTCGTTGAGCTTCCGGACGTAGGTGTCCTGGCCGCCGACGATGGCCGAGACGCGGACGCCCTCGACCGTCTCGCCGTCCGGCCCGTCCACTGCGACGCGATTCACGTCCTCGGACCTGGGTTCGTAGCCGTCGTCGTCACCGTCGCCGCCCTCTCGCTCGACGATATCGTCGTCGTAGCGGATGCGGTGGGCTCTCGCCTTTTCGCGCCCGTCGAACCAGTCCCAGAACTCGCTCGGGGGGTCCTCGATCAGGGTCCGCATCGCGTTGTCCTCGCCGTGGTCGGTCTCCCCTTCGACGCAGACCCAGACGGGGTCGTGCTCGTCGAGAGTCACCGTCACCGCGTCCCAGTCGTCGATTCGCTGTCCGTCGCTCGACGGAAAGTGCACCTCCAGGTGGTTCTTCAGCCGGTAGGCCCTGAATTCCTCGCCGGGGTACTCCGGGAACGTCTTCCTGGCCGCCAGCGCGTCGTCGAGGTCCGTCGGCAGGGACTCGCGCTGGTCCCCGAGGAACCACGCGTCGAGGCCTTTCCCCCAGTAATCCGGCATCGCGCTGTCGAGGTCGTCGCCACCCGCGGCGCTGTGTTCGCTACCGCCGGGTATCAACGAGAGCGTCGTCGCCGACCCGGTCACCGTCTCGTCACTCACAGCCACTCACCTCCGAACAGGTACTCGACGCCGTCCAGCACGAACTCCACCCCGTCGTCGGTCAGCGTCTCGACGGTGTAGGGCACCGACTCGCCGCCCTCGAAGACGAATTCGCCGGATTCCAGGTGCTCCGTCCGGAAGTGGACCTCCGTCGAGCGGTAGGCCCCGAGGGCGAACTGGAGGCGTTCGAAGTGCTCGCCCAGTCGCACGCGCCGGATCCGGTCGCCGTCGTCACCAAGGTAGACGTCGTCGACGACGGTCGTCCACGCTTCGCCGGCGTCACTGTCCAGCGAGCCCGACACGGAGTCCGTGGCCGGAGACCAGCCGATCTCCAGTTTCGTCGCGTCGGCGCGCGTCGTCTCTGCCAGGCCGCGTAGGTCCCACGAGACGACTGCGGGCGCGTGCGGCCGGACGGTCTGTGCGTCCGATTCGACGACGGCAGTGTCCTCGCCGAAGAGCCCGTCGTCTGCGTAGTGCAATCGAAATCGCACCGAGACGGCGACGTCCCCTTCGGGAATCCGGCCGGGCGTGACCGTCGCGAACAGCGAGGGAGCCGCGACGAGGTCGGCGTTCCTGACGCGTTCCTCGTTCTCGATCTGACCCCCTGTTCGGTCCGTCGTCGCCGCCAGCGCGTGTTCGCCGCTCGTGACAGCGACCGGTCGATCCGATTTCGCGACCCGGTCGAGCGTCGTCTCGCCGACGCCTCGCCAGCCGTCCAGGTCCGACTCGAAGTCACCCAGAACGACGGCATCGCCGCTCGTCTCCGCCGCCCCGCTCGCGGGCACCGCACCGCCGGCGAGCGCCGCGGCAGTCGCGGCCCCGATCCCCTTCAGTACGTTTCGACGCGTCGCTGACCCAGTCGACCCCCAGGTACCTTCCATTTTAGGTCCGAAAGACCTCGGCCACCACTCAAAACGTTACCCCCTAATCGCTTAGCCCGGGGCATGCACGTCGACGAGCGGAACGAACCCCTTCGTTAGCCTTTAGCCGAACGGCGTCGAATCCCGGACAATGACTGCTCAGGCCACGGAGTCGCGCGAACTCGCGACCGTCATCGGGCTCGAGGTCCACGTCCAGCTCGAGACCGAGACGAAGATCTTCTGCGGCTGTTCGACCGACGTGGGCGACGACGAACCCAACACGCACACCTGCCCCGTGTGTCTCGGACTCCCCGGCGCGCTCCCCGTCGTCAACGAGGCCGCCGTGGAGTCGGCGGTGAAGGTCGGCAAGGCCATCGACGCCGACGTCCCCGAGGAGACCACCTTCCACCGGAAGAACTACTACTACCCCGACCTGCCCAAGAACTTCCAGATCACCCAGTACGACGCCCCCATCTGCCAGGACGGCACGCTTGAGTTCTCTCACGAGGGCGAGCGCCGGGCGGTCGACATCCGCCGGGCGCACCTCGAAGAGGACCCCGGTTCGATCAAGCACGTCCGCGACGGCAGCGGCCCGCTCGAATCCCGGACGACGGGCATCGACCGCGCGGACTACACCCTCATCGACTACAACCGCGCGGGCACGCCGCTGATGGAGATCGTCACCCAGCCCGACTTCCGGGCGCCCGGTGAGGTTCGGGCGTTCCTCGAAAAGCTGGAGGAGGTCCTCGAGTACCTCGGCGTCTTCGACGCGACGCGGGACGGTAGCCTCCGCATCGACGCGAACCTCTCGCTGGTCGACGCCGACGAGGTGGACGAGGACGGCGCCATCGACGAGTCGGTCCTCGAAGACGCCAACCGGACCGAGGTCAAGAACATCTCCAGCCACAGGGGCGCCGAGCAGGCCCTGGCCTTCGAGGCCTCCCGCCAGAAGAAACTCGTCCAGTCCGGGCGCGAGGTCGAACAGGAGACCCGCCACTTCAACGAGACCCACGGCAACACCGTCGGGATGCGCTCGAAGGAAGAGGAGAAGGACTACCGCTACTTCCGCGAGGCCGACCTCCCGCCGCTCCGCGTGAGCCACTGGAAGGAAGAGATCGCCATCCCGGAACTCCCCGACGCTCGCCGCGAGCGCTTCGTCTCGGAGTACGGCCTGAGCGACGAGGCGGCCTCGAAGCTCACGAGCACCAAGCAGGTCGCGGACTTCTTCGAGAGCGTCGCCGAGCGCTTCGACGCCGACCTCGCGGCCACCTGGGTCGCCGACGAACTGCTGGGTGAACTCAACTACCGCGACATGCAGATCACCGACGTCGAGGACCGCTTCGACGAGGTGACCCGCCTCGTCGAACTCGTCGCCGAGGACGAGATCACCGCCAAGAACGCCAAGGAGACCGTCCTCCGCGGGATGCTCGACGACGGCGACGACCCGGACAGCATCGTCGAGGCCGAGGACCTCGGCAAGACCAGCGGGGACGAGATACAGGTGGCCGTCGAAGACGCCATCGACGAGAACCCCGACGCCGTCCAAGACTTCCACGACGGCGACGACGGCGCCATCAACTTCCTGGTCGGCCAGGTCATGCAGAAGACCGGTGGGAGCGCAGACCCCGGTGAGGTCAACGGGCTGTTGCGGGAGGAACTGGAAGAGTAAACCAATCTCACAGGAGTGAGTATTTCCATGAGCAAGACCGAATCCGCCGTCGAAGACACCGTATTGACAGATGTCCTCGGCTCCCGCGCCAAGGTGAAGATCCTGACCGCGCTGCTTAGCGAAAACGACCGGGATCTCAACGCGACGGAAATCGCCCGCCTCGCAGGCGTCGACCGGAGCACGTTCTACGAGCACCTCGACGACCTGCTCGACTACGAGATGATCGAGGAGACGCGTCGCGTGGGGAACAGCCAGATGTACGCGATCAACCGGGACAACTCGGCCGCCGAGGACCTGGCCCAGATGGAGTGGGACCTGCTCGACTACGTGGACGAATCGGAGTAGACGGAAGCAGCAGAACCTACGCCAGCGACTCGTCGACGACGCCGTCCGTCAGGTCCGACAGCGGCGCCGTCAGTTCGTAGCTCGGCGTCCGCAGATTGATGGGCGACGTCGAAGAGAGACCGCTGAAGTGCAGCGTCATCTGGTAGCTCCCGTCGTCGGCGATGGGCACGGCCTCCTGCTGATCACTCGCCCCGTGGCTGGCCCAGGCGTACTCGCCGGCGTCCGCGGGGTCCGACTGGCCGCGGATTTCGAAGCTGGCGTTCGACCCGCTGCCCGTGGTCGGATAGCCGTTGTCCATCCAGGCGCCGAATCCTTCGTCGATAGCGTAGACGTCTTCGTACCCCTCGGAGATCAACTCGCCGGCCCGGAGCGACGAGAGGTGGTGCGGGCACCGGCAGTAACAGACGATACGCTGGTCCTGGGACCACTCGTCGGTCGGGTCGACTTGCCGTGATTTCGACCAGTCCTCGACGCGACGTGCAGAACTCAGGACCGCGTCTGTGATGTGCGCCTCGTCGTACTGCCGCTGGCCGCGGGCGTCCACGAACTTCGTGTCGGTCTCCTGGTGCCACGTGTGGGATTCGTCGACGGGAACCAGCGGGACCTGCTCACCGCCGACGTCCAGCGTCTGGTACTCAGACTCCGTCCCCGAGCCCGAACTATCGCCCGATCCACCGCCGAGACACCCCGCGAGACCGCCTGCCAGCGCCGCGGTCGACGCCAGGAGAGTTCGCCGATTCATATTGCCGAAACGTTAGTCGAAAGGAATGATAAAGTCGTCGGGAGCGGTCGCCGGGCGCGCCACTACTCCGTGTCGGCGTCGGAATCGAACCGCAGGAGGAACGCGAACAGCGCCGCCGCGAGCAGTTCGACGCTCTTGATGACCCCCTCGACCGGTTCGACAACGTAGTGTTCGGCGATGGTCCCGAGAACGCCCCCGCCGTGGGAGTGGCCGCCGCCGGCGCCGGGGGCGGGTGCCCCTGTCAGGAAGGCGCCGTGGCCCGTCTCGTGCCAGAACACCCAGCCGAGAAAGGAGAGCACCATCAACGCCAGGCCGAGCTGGTAGGCCCGGCGGAGCGAGAGCTTGTCGTGGATGACGAGGTAGGGCCCCGACAGGAGCGCGAGCGCGAAGGCGACGAAGAGGAACGGTCGGGGGTCCGGCGGCAGGCCGCGCGAGGCCAGGTCGAGGAGGGCGGTCCCGTAGATGAGACTCCGCGGGAACCCCCACCAGAGGTGGTAGGCCGCGGTGACGAACACGAGGGCGGCGACGGCGGCCCGCGCCGCGCGGACGTACCGGTCGTTCATGTCCGAAACGCGGACGAGCGGGGCCAAGAGCGCGTCGATACGCGCCGGGAACGGACACCTCCGCGCACGTGTGCGAGCGCGGGAACGAACACGCGCCGTGCGCGAACGCCCGCGCCCGCCCAACTGCCTGCACACACGCGCTATCTGCCGATTTCGGACGAAACACTTTTGCATGCACCTCGCCCTATCACCCTGTAATGAGCGAGCAATCTGGTGATGTCTCGTGGAGCTGATCATCACCGAGAAGGAGAACGCTGCCCGCCGGATCGCGGAGATTCTCAGCGAAGGGAGCGCGCAGGCCGAGCGCAAGAACGGGGTCAACGTCTACCGCTGGGGCTCGAAGCGCGTGATGGGGCTCTCGGGCCACGTCGTGGGGGTCGACTTCCCGCCCGAGTACTCCGACTGGCGCGACGTCGAGCCGGCGGAACTGGTCGACGCCGACGTCGTCAAGTCGGCGACCCAGGAGAACATCGTCGAGACGCTGCGCTTTCTCGCCCGCAAGGCCGAGGAGGCCACCATCGCGACTGACTACGACCGCGAGGGGGAACTCATCGGGAAGGAAGCGTACGAACTGATCCGCGAGGAGACGGACGTCCCCGTCAAGCGCGTGCGCTTCTCCTCGATCACCGAACGCGAGGTCCGGGACGCCTTCGCGAACCCGGACGACATCGACTTCGACCTGGCCGCCGCGGGCGAGGCCCGCCAGATCATCGACCTCGTCTGGGGCGCCGCACTGACGCGCTTTCTCTCCCTCTCGGCGCGCCAGCTGGGCAACGACTTCATCAGCGTCGGCCGGGTCCAGTCCCCGACGCTGAAGCTCATCGTCGACCGCGAGCGAGAGATCGAGGCCTTCGACCCGGAGGACTACTGGGAGATCTACGGCGACCTGACCAAGGGTGCCGAATCTTTCGAGGCCCAGTACTTCTACGAGGCCGACGACGGCACCGAAGCCGAACGCGTCTGGGACGAGGCGTCGGCCGAGGCCGCCTACGAGGCCGTCGCGAGCACGGACGCGGCGACGGTCACGTCGGTCCGCCGGCGGACCCGCACCGACGACCCACCGGAGCCGTTCAACACCACGGCCTTCATCTCCGCCGCGAGTTCGCTGGGCTACTCCGCCCAGCGCTCGATGTCCATCGCCGAGGACCTGTACACCGCGGGGTACATGACCTACCCGCGGACGGACAACACGGTGTACCCGGACGACCTGGAGCCGGACGAACTGCTCGACGAGTTCGTCGGCGACTCGACGTTCGGCGAACACGCCGAGATGCTCCTGGAGCAAGAGGACATCGTGCCCACGGAGGGCGACGACGAGACGACGGACCACCCGCCAATTCACCCGACCGGCGAGATTCCCGCGCCGCGCGAACTCGGCGAGGACGAGTGGGAAGTGTTCGAACTCGTCGTCCGCCGCTTCTTCGCGACGGTGGCCGAGCCAGCGAAGTGGGCCCACCTCCGCGTGGTCGCGGAAGCCGCGGACCACTCGCTGAAGGCCAACGGCAAGCGCCTGATCGAACCGGGTTACCACGAGGTCTATCCGTACTCCAGCGCGAGCGAGAACTTTGTTCCCGCCGTCGAGGAGGGCGAGGAACTCGCGATGTCCGACGTCGAGTTACAGGCAAAACAGACCCAGCCGCCACGGCGCTACGGCCAGTCCCGGCTCATCCAGAAGATGGAGGAACTCGGGCTCGGGACGAAGGCGACCCGCCACAACACCATCGAGAAGCTGTACGACCGGGGCTACATCGAGAACGACCCGCCGCGGCCGACGACGCTGGCCAAGGCCGTCGTCAAGGCGGCCGAGGAGTTCGCCGACCACGTCGTCTCGGACGACATGACCGCCCAGCTGGAGGCGGACATGTCCGCCATCGCCAACGGCGAGGCGACGCTCGACGACGTCACCGTGGAGTCCCGCGAGATGCTGGAGGCGGTGTTCGAGGAACTCGCCTCCTCCCGCGAGGAGGTCGGTGAACACCTCCAGGAGTCGCTCAAGGCCGACAAGCGCCTCGGTCCGTGTCCCGACTGCGGCGACGACCTGCTCGTCCGCCGGTCGCGCCAGGGGTCGTACTTCGTCGGCTGCGACGGTTTCCCCGAGTGCGAGTACACGCTCCCGCTCCCCTCGACGGGCGACCCGCTCGTCATCGAGGAGACCTGCGAGGAACACGAGATGAACCACGTGAAGATGCTCGCCGGCCGGGACACCTTCGTCCACGGCTGTCCCCGCTGTGAAGCGGAGAAGGCCGACGACACCGAAGACGAGGTCATCGGCGTCTGTCCGGAGTGTGGGGAGGAGCACGACGGCGAGTTGGCGATCAAACGTCTCCGCTCTGGCTCCCGACTCGTCGGCTGTACACGCTACCCCGACTGCGACTACTCGCTCCCGCTGCCGCGCAACGGCGACATCGTCGTCACCGAGGAGCGCTGTGAGGAGCACGACCTGCCGGAGATCGAAATCCACGACCAGGCGGGCGACGGGGCTGGCGACAGGACAGAGGACGAGGCAGCCGAGGAAGCAGAAGACGGCGCTGGCGACGAGGCAGACGACGACGGACCGTGGGAACTGGGCTGTCCCATCTGCAACTTCGAGGAGTACCAGGCCCGCCAGCGCGTCGACGACCTGGAGGACCTTTCGGGTATCGGCGGCGCGACTGCGGAGAAACTCGCCGACGTCGGCGTCGACTCGCCGGACGACCTGAAAGACGTCGAACCGGGCGAGGTCGCCGCCACCGTTCAGGGTGTCACTGCCAAGCAGGTCGAGGAGTGGCAGGAGACCCTCGACGGCGAAGGCGAAGCGCCCGCTGCGGACTGACCGAGTTCCGGTTCTCTGGCCCAGCGGCCGTCGACTGATGAGCTACAGCGTCGTCGAGACGCGCTCGCCGCTGACGACTTCGGGGATGATCACCTCGTCGGCGCCCGCGCGGCGGGCTAGCGTCTCGTCTGTCTCGTCGCCGACGCGGACCACCAGCCGGACGGTCGGCGCCAGCTGGCTGGCCGCGAGGACGATCTGGATGTTCGCGTTCGAGTCGTCGATGGCGCCGACGACGGCGCTGGCCCGCTCGATGCCCGCGTCGCCGAGGGTCTCCTCGCGCCTGGCGTCGCCCCGTACCGCGAGGACGCCGTCGTCGACGGCCTGGTCGTACTGTGCCTCCTGGGTCTCGACGACGACCACGTCGCGACCGGCGTCGTCGAGGCTGCGAGCCACGGTCTTGCCGAAGGTGCCGTAGCCGCAGACGACGACGTGGTCGTCGAGGTCGCCGATGGTGGATAATAGCTGCATCGCTCTGAGTTCGTCGCGCATCTGCCCGCCGAACGCCGCCGTCAGGACCGTCTCGCCGGTCCACAGCCCCGAGAGCACGAGCCCCGTGAGGACGACGATAGCGTACCCCTTCACCAGCGTCGCCGGCCCGTCGTGGTTCTGAAAGTGCAACTCGATGCTCGTCGGGTCGAGCAACCAGAACAACGCGTCGACGACGCCGACGCCGCCGAGGGCGGTAAAGCCCGCGACGCCGGCGAGGACGACGGCCGCGAACGCCGCGATCGGTTTGAGGGCGTGTCTGAGCAGTGGTCGACGGAGCAAGCCGCCGAGCGGAACAGGTGCCACGCTTCTATGGTATGTGGTATTGGGTATCAATGGGGCGTTGGTGGCGAGACTTGCTATTGTGTGGGACGTTTGTTGAGGATTGCACGTCGAGGAGTGTGTGTTTCGAGCGATTGGTCGGTTCTCGGTCTGATTGGTGCTGGGAGAAACGAGACCGCCAACACCCAGAAAGCCCTCGGCGCGCTCCGGCACCGAAAGACTCGCTTCGCTCGTCTTTCGAGCTCTCGTTCGCTCCGCTCACGAGAATCCCGGGGCTTGCTGCGCTCCTCGCTACGCTGTCGTTCGAAAGACGCTTCGCGTCTTTCGTGATGACGAGAGAGCTTCGCTCTCTCGAACCACGGTGCTAGCGGCGCCCGGGTTCCCGGACCGCACCTCGCCCTTTCAGTCCTCCAGGTACACACCGCAGCCCTGCCCTTCCCCTGGTCGCGGCATAAACGCCGCTCCCGGCCGTGCTGTGCGGTCAGGAAGCGTATCGCTCGCCGGACGGCGAGCGATCGGGGAGGGTTGGCGGACTCAATCGTGAGCGCGTTTCATCGCGCGAGCGATGCTGTCCCTGGAGGACTGAAAGGGCGAGGCGTGGTCGACGAAGTCCGAACCCGTAAGCACGCGAGGAACGAGCGCGCGCAGCGGGTTCGCACGAGTCGAGCGCGCCGAGGGCTTTCGAGGTGTTAGATTTCGTCTACTCTGCTGGAACGTTGAAACCCGCCAATCGCTACGTCGGTAGTCTGTACAGACCAGGTGACGACTGCTGGGAGGCAGTGTCGACGAATCCGTCCCCGAAGACACGAACACCTAGAAGCCGATGTGGGAGGTCGAACTGGGGCCGTCGTCGCCCTCGCCGATGCCGCCCTCGTGGGCGAAGGTGTACTCGTCGTCGGTCAGGAAGACGGCGCCGTCGTCGACTGAGAGGCCGACGTCGGGGAGGGTCGTGTCGGCGGCGTCGCCGTTGTCGCAGTAGCCCGAGCAGGCGTCGAACATCGAGCCGTGTTTCGGGCAGATGATCTGGCCGTCGCGCATGGCGACGCCGCGCCCGGTGTCCAGGCGCTGAGCCTCGTGGGTACAGCGGTTGACGAAGGCCCTCACGGGTCGGTCTGCCTCGTCGCAGGTGACGACGAGTAGTTCCTCCTCGGCGCCGTACTCGTCCGTGGCCGTGAAGCGATAGGAGCGGTTCTCGCGGACGTCGGAGACGGTGGTGAGTTCGGTTCCCGTCGGCATGGTCGTGCTGTGGAGTGAGAGGGACTAAGGTCTGGGGGACTGCGCGGCGCTGGTGCGGAACTGACTCTCCGGGGAGTATTCGATCACTCGCTTCCAAATCCGTGTGCGTCTTCCCATACTTTCTTATCACTTCAAATTAGCCACTGTGGTATTCAATGAGCCAGGCCACGCTCCCCGCCTCGCCGTACTTCAACTCGGACCTGTTCTCGGGGTACTACCTCGACGAGCGGGTCCAGGACCTCGACGAGTGGGACTGCGACGACGAAGCGCAGGCGGCCTTCGACGAGCTGCGCGCCATCTGGGAGCAGGAGTTCGACCTCGTCGAGTCCTACAAGGAGGACGAACTGCTGGATTCGTGGATCGACGAGGTGGTCGACGTCCTCGGGTTCGGGACGCTCTCCGAACCGACGCTCCCGGACAGCGGCGGGTACAACGACCGCCTCCTGTTCGACGACGAGGAGAGCAGGCGGAAAGCCGCGGCCCGGAAGCGGGACGGCGAGATTGAAGCGATGTACGGGGCCGCGTCCGCGGTCCTGGAGGCCAAGCAGTGGGGGGCGGACTTCACCAAACGGTTCGCCGAGCATCGGTCCTACCGCGACGCGTCCCACCAGATCAAGTATTACCTCGAACACACGCCGGACGCGCTCCAGTGGGGCGTCCTGACGGACGGTCGGAAGTGGCGCCTCTACGGGACCAAGGACTACGCGACGGAGACGTACTACGAGGTGGACTTACAGGAAATCCTGGCGGATGGAGACCTGGAGCAGTTCAAGTACTTCTACGTCTTCTTCCGGCCGTCGGCCTTCCGGGAAACTGCCGGGACGTCGTTCCTCGATACAGTTTGGTCGGAGAGCGAGACCGCGGCCCAGGAACTCGGCGAGGACCTCCAGGACAACGTCTTCACGGCGCTCCGGGTGCTCGGCGAAGGATTCGTCGAGACGAACGGGCTTGACATCGACCCCGACGACGAGGCGGAACGGGCGAAACTCAAAGAGCAGTCACTGGTGTTGCTGTACCGCTTGATGTTCGTCCTCTACGCGGAGGCGCGACACCTGATCCACCCCGACGACCCGGACTCGCAAGACGAGTACGAGGCGAACTTCAGCCTCGACAGCCTGCGGCTAGACATTCACGAAGACATCCAGTCGGGCGATAGCTTCGAGGACTTCAGCGAGCACTCCACGTCGATGTGGGGCCGCCTCCAGGACCTCTTCCGTCTCGTCGACTCAGGCGAGGACTCGCTCGGCATCCCGCCGTACAACGGCGGGCTGTTCGACGACGACGCCCACGAGTTCCTCGCCGAGAATTCGGTCGCCGACCGCTACATCGCCGAGGTCATCTACCGCCTCGGAACCACACAGGACGAGGACGGGTCGTTCGTCCTCGCGGACTACGCCGACCTCGACACGCGCCACCTCGGCAGTATCTACGAGGGCCTGCTCGAACACGAGTTCCGCATCGCGCCGGAGCAGTACGCCGCCGTCTCCGAGGATGGCGGGCAAGTCTGGAAGCCCGCGACGGAGGTCAGCGTCGCCGACGCCGTCGAGTCGGTCGAACCGGGCGAACTGTACGTCGTCAACGACGACGGCGAACGCAAGGCGACGGGCGCGTACTACACGCCCGACTACGTCGTCTCCTACATCGTCGAGGAGACCGTCGATCCGCTGATCGACGACATCAAGGAAGACCTGGAAGCCGACGGACTGGAGCCCAGCGACCGGGAGTACTTCGCGCGGTTCTGGCAGGAGGTGCTCGAACTCAAAGTCCTCGACCCGGCGATGGGGAGCGGCCACTTCCTCACGAAGGCGACGGGCTACCTCACCGAGCAGGTGATGGAAGTCGTCCGCGAACAGGAGATCCAGTCCTACGACGAGCAGGACCTTCGCCGCGAGTTAGCCAAGGAGTGCATCTACGGTGTGGACGTGAACGGCATGGCCGTCGAGCTCGGAAAGCTCTCGATGTGGCTGGAGACGCTGGCGGCGGACAAGCCCCTCGCCTTTCTAGACCATCATCTAAAGGCTGGCAACTCACTCGTTGGGTCGGATATCACCGATGTCCTGTCGGACGATTCGGAAGGCGACGACGGCCAGTTGACTCTCACCCAGGCGTTTGCCCGCGCTCGCCAACAGACACTCGAACACGTCATGGACCTCATGCAAGAGCTACTTGCTATCGATAATGACGAACTCGCGGATATCAACTCCATGAAGGAGTTGTACGACGAAATTCGCGACGACCCTCTCTACACTCGCCTTTTCGAAATTGCCAACGTCCACACTGCTGAACAGTTCGGAGCTGACGTACCAGGGGGCGTGTACGAGGAGATGGCTGCCGCCATCGACAACACTGACGAGTGGAATAAAATCCGAGATGAAGGTTGGTTTACGGCCGCGCAAGCGACGGCTCACGAGGAGACGTTCTTCCATTGGGAACTGGAGTTTCCAGAGGTATTCTTCGGTGAAGACGGGGAGAAGCGGGACGATGCAGGGTTTGACGCGGTGATAGGGAATCCGCCCTATGTCTCAAACTGGGAATTGACTGAGAATCATTCTATTTCGCCCAGGATGTATGAAAGTCTATATCCAGAGCCTGCTGTCGGTCATTGGGACCTCTATGTCCTTTTCTGCTACAAAGCGACAAACCTGACTAAACAAAATGGTTTCCACTCTTTCATTACTCCAAGCTCACTGAAAACAGAAAAGTATGCTAGAGCGATTCGTGAATTCTTTATCGACAGTACCTCGATCGAAAAGATTGTCGATTTCGGAGAGAGAGATGTTTTCACTGGGGTTGATAGACAATGTGTCATCTATGTGGTTTCAAATGACATGACGGGGGAGAAGACGGATATTGTTCAATATTCAAATTTGAAGTATCAGGATGTTTTTCAGATTGATCAGAGCGAATTCAAAGAATACAAAAATTCTGCCTTTAGAATCAACCTGTCACCCGAAGATATTGAACTCAAGAATTTGATCGAGGGCGTTACCATACCATTAGGTTCGATCTGTTGTGTAAACCCGGGAGTTGTTGCTCACAGCGGTAGCCACAGTGAGCTTGAATTCAGCAAGGAAGACATTCTGCATAAATCGAACAAAGGTGAGGGATTTAAGCCATACTTGGAAGGGGGAGATATACAGCGATATTCACTGCAATGGCAGGGTACGTACATTGATTACGATTCCAAACGGGAACACTTTCATCGTCCTAAATATCCTGCACTCTTTGAGAGTCCAAAAGTCATTTTCCGACGCATTAGCGGTACGAGTAACAGACTTGTTTCTTGCTTCGACTACGACGGATTCTACACCGCTCAACGAGCTGCCCACGCCGTAAATTGGTCTGACAAGATTGAAGAATATCGTGGGCCCTCTGACTATGAAGCAAATGAGAATGCGGAGGATTACGATATTCGGTATCTAAGCGCATTGGCTAACTCTGCTGTTGTTGGTTACTACTTTGCGAATTTCCTGGCCACAGGCTCTCTACAGGGGAGCTATTCCGACGTATATCCTGAAGATATCCGTCAACTTCCCATCAAGGAACTCGATAAGGATACATTGCGTAGTACGGAAAAAGTTAGTGATGAAGTACTTGATGAGGTCCCGGAAAAGGAACCAAGTCAATACTGCGCCCTTATTCAGCTCGCTGACGAGATGAAATCCACGAACGAATCACTCTATGATTTAAACAAATCCCTCCCCGACCACCTCGGCAACTACTCCGAGGGCCCGACCCTCTCCGACATCGGCCTCACCCAACCACCAGAGGGCTCCGCCGACTCCATCCTCCAGGAGACCACCGAACAGAAGCCAAACCTCCGCGTCGGCGAGGTGACGGTCCACCGAGAGTCTCAGAGCACGGTCGAGATCCGACTCACCGCTCGGTACAAGCCCGACGACGATGAGGACCACGAGACCGACCAGTGGGGCTACACCGAGACCGACCCGCTCCCGGCGTTGCGCATCACCGACCTCACCGAGACGGAGGCGGACCTCGTCGAGGCGTTCGTCCCCGTCGCCGTCGACGAGGCCGGCGGGTTCGCGGGCTTCCGCGAGACTGCCACGAAGACCAACTCGCTGGTGGACCGCCTCCGGAAGCTCACCCTCCCCGCGGTGGATGACGTGCGCGAGGGGCTGGCGAGCTACGTCGAGACGATGGAGCGCGCCGAGGAACTGGAAGCGAAGATCCAGCGGACCGACGACCTCATCGACGAAACCGTGTACGAACTCTATGGGCTGACCGACGAGGAAATCGTGATCGTGGAAGAGGCGGTGGGCGAGGACTGAGTACCGCGAGCGAACGGAGTGAGCGAGCGGCCTTTTTCGCCCACGTTTTTCGAGGAGTGGTGCCGGAGCGACGCGACGGCACCCGACGAAGAAAAAGGTGGTTCCGAAGCGGTTTTACGGTGCGGCGAGAGTCACCCACCAATGACTGACTGGGCGGACTGGGACCACATCGTGAAGATCGACCCGGACAAGACGCTGGTCGAGGGGGAGAAGTTCGAGGACGTCGCGGCGACGGGCACCGACGCCATCGAGGTCGGCGGGACGACCGGCATGACAGAGGAGAAGATGGCCCGCGTCGTCGAGGCCTGCGGGAAACACGACGTGCCGGTGTACATCGAGCCGTCCAACCCGGCGTCGGTGGTCCACAGCGACCTCCACGAGGGCTATCTGGTCCCGGTCGTCCTCAACGCGGGCGACGTCACGTGGATCACGGGCGCGCACAAGGAGTGGGCGCGCCTCGACGACGGCATCGACTGGTCGCGCACCTGGACGGAGGGGTACATCGTCATGAACCCCGAGGCCTCCGTCGCCAGCTACACGCAGGCCGACTGCGACCTCGAAGCCGACGACGTCGCGGCCTACGCCGAAGTGGCCGAGCACCTGCTGGGCCAGGACATCGTCTACGTCGAGTACTCGGGGACGCTCGGCGACCCCGAAATCGTCGAGGCCGCCGCGTCGGCCCTCGAGGAGGCCACGCTGTTCTACGGCGGTGGTATCCACGACTACGACTCCGCGCGCCAGATGGCCGGCGTCGCCGACACCGTCGTCGTCGGCGACCTGGTCCACGACGAGGGCGTCGACGCGGTCCGCGAGACCGTCGAAGGGGCGAAAGACGCCCAGCGCGCGACGCAGTAGGTTCGGGACCTCCTTCGGCTATCGGCGCTGCCGCTGTCTGAGACGGTGAGCGGATTCCGGCGAGTATTAATCCCGTCCTCGACAACGCGGCAGGTGTGTACGATCGTATCCTGATCCCGACCGACGACGGCGAGCAGATGGAAGCCGTCTTCGAACACGCAGCCGAGATCGCCAAGCGCCACGAGGCATCCCTCGACGTCGTCCACGTCGTCGACAAGCGTGCCTACCTGACTCTCGACGAGGAGATCATGGACGACGTCGAACGACAACTCGGAGAGCAGGGCGAGGAGGCGACCCAGCGCGCCGTCGAGTGGTTCGAACAGGAAGGGGTCGACGTCGAAACGACCAATCTCAGCGGGGACCCCGCCGAGGAGATCGTCGCCCACGCAGACGAGACTGACACGGACCTGATCGTCATGGGGACCCGGCGTCGGGATTACAGCCAGACGATGCTCGGGAGCGTTTCGGAAGAGATCGTCTCGCGCGCCCGCCGCCCCGTCCTCATCGTCGACATCGCCGGAGAGTAGGCGCCCGACGCTGCCCGCGAGCCCCTCGAATTTGGTGGCGGGCGAACTGGCGACGGAGACTGGAGACGGCAACTTGTGGAACGTCCTCGGCACGCTCTCTGGAGTTGGTACTGAAGCCAACAACACCTCGAAAGCCCTCGGCGGGCTCTCTGGAATTGGCACTGGAACCAACAACAACACCTCGAAAGCCCTCGGCGCGCTCTCTGCAGTCGGCACTGAAGCCAACAACAACACCTCGAAAGCCCTCGGCGCGCTCTCTGCAGTCGGCACTGAAGCCAACAACAACACCTCGAAAGCCCTCGGCGCGCTCGGGTCGCGGGGACCACCCTGCGCTCCTCACTCCGCTCCGGTGCTTGGGGGTCCCAGCTTCCCCGACCGCACCTCGCCCTTTCAGTCCTCCAGGGACTGCACCGCAGCCCTGCCCTTCCCCTGGTCGCGCGATGAAACGCGCTCCCGGCCGACCGCCGTGCGGTTGCTGAAGGAAGCGTGATTCGCGGCGGACGCCGCGAATTCGGGGAGGTTTGGCGGACTCAATCGCGAGCGCCTCCGTGGCGCGAGCGTGGCTGTGCCTGGAGGAATGAAAGGGCGAGGCGGGCTCCGGGAACCCGGGCGCAGCAAGCACCGAACGGAGTGAGGTCGTTCGAGAGAGCGAAGCTCTCTCGTGATGACGAAAGGCGCGAAGCGCCTTTCGAACCACGCGCAGCAAGCCCCGGGATTCTCGTGAGCGGAGCGAACGAGAGCTCGAAAGACGAGCGAAGCGAGTCTTTCGGTGCCGGAGCGAGCCGAGGGCTTTCTGGTTGTTAGCGGTCGCAGTGTTAGTTTCAGGGAGCGGGCCGAGGGCTTTCTGGTTGTTAGCGGTCGCGGTTCCGACTCATGAGAGCGCGCCGAGGGCTTTCTGGGTACCCGCTAGAAGACGAAGCGTTCGAAGAGTCGGCGCAGGATCGTCGACCGCTTGGCGCCCTGTGGGTGGACCTGGATGGCCGTGCAGTCGACGGCGTCGACGATGCGGTCGGCGGGGCGGCCGAACAGGTTGCCGGTGATCCGGCCGCCGTCGGTGCCGATGATCAGCAGGTCCGCCGGGTCGATGGCCGAGACGATGTCGCGGCTGGGGTCTTCGGAGTCGACGATTTCCCGGTGGACGGGGACCGAACACAGTTCCTCGAGTTCGGCGAGGTACTCGGTGATGGTCTCGCGCTGGGCGTCGGTCGCAGTGCCCTCGATGGGGTAGAGCAGGTCGATGCGCGACCCGGTCTCGGTCGCCAGCGCGCTCGCGACGGCGATCCGCTCGGGGTCGAACGGGCCGTTGTCGGTGACGACGGTGATCGTGTGTATGCGGTCGAGGTCCCGGTCCTCGACGAGGAGGACGTCACACGGCGCGTTGCTGGTGATCCACTCGATGCCGGTGCCGAACACCGACGCGTAGAGGGGGTCGTCGCGGCGGGTGAGGAGCAGGAAGTCCGGGTCCTCGTGGTCGGCGAAGTTGACGATGGCTCGCTCTGCGTCGTGGCTGACGATCTCGCCGTAGCGGATCGGGACGTCGAACTCCGCAGTGAGTTCCTCCGTCTGGCGTTCGAACTTGACGTCGGCGGGCGACTGCGTCTCGGAGGCGTGTTCGAGCGTCGCCTGGTCGGGCACCTCGTCGAACTGGACGACGGTGACGGAGCCGTCGTTCTTGCGGGCGACGTCGGCGGCGATTCGGAGGAGCGACCGTTCCCGCTCCTCGCTCGTGTGCTCGGTGATGGCCACCAGCACCTCGTAGCCCGTGACGTCGTCGAAGGCCGACTTCGTCCGCTCGACGGCCTTGCGGCCGACGCTCCGGCGGACCACGTCGGTCGCCGCGCCCTCGCGGTCGACCTTCTCGCGGGCGTAGAAGAAGTACCAGAGCACGGAGCCGACCGTGATGACCAGGGCGCCGACGAGGGGAATGGTCCCCATGAACCCGATGAGCAGGAGGCCACCGAGGATGCCGGCGATCTGTGTCCACGGGTACAGCGGCGACTCGAAGGAGGGGTCGTAGTCGCCCACGGCGCCCTCGCGGAAGGCGATGACGGCGCCGTTGACGAGCGCGAACACGACGATCTGGAAGGCGCTGGCGAGCTTGGCGATCTCGGCGATGGGGACGAACGCGATGAGCACGAGCATCACGGCGCCGGTGAGGGTGATCGCTCGCACCGGCGTCCCGTACTTGTCGTGGATCTCCGTCAGCGACGGCGGCGCCAGGTCGTCGCGGGCCATCGCGAACGGGTAGCGCGAGGAAGAGAGGATACCGGCGTTGGCGGTGCTGACGAGCGCGAGCACCGCGGCGGCGATGATGGCGAACACGCCGACCGGCGCCAGCGACGCTTCGGCGGCGTGTATCATCGGGACGTCCGAGTCGCTGAGCAGGTCAGGCGTCGTCACGCCGACCATCACGACGACGATGAGGACGTACAGCAGCGTGGTGAACGTCAGCGATCCGAGGATCCCGAGCGGGATGTTCCGGTCGGGGTTCTCCACCTCCTCTGCGACGCTCGCGATCTTCGTCACCCCCGCGTAGGAGACGAAGACGAGGCCGGTCGCCGCGAGCAGGCCGCTTGACCCCTCGTCGAAGAAGCCGCCGTAGTAGGCCGGCGTCGTGTCGGGGAGTCCTCCGAGGACGAACCACAGCAGCGCCGCGAGCATGACGGCCACGATGCCGATCTGCAACCGACCGGTCTGCTTGGCGCCCAGCATGTTGACGACGATGAGGACCGCCGCGAGCCCGAGGGCGACGGGCTTCTGGGGGAGGTCGAACAGGTACAGCATGTAGGGGACGCCGCCGACGAGCGCGAGTGCGCCTTTGAACGACAGCGAGAACCAGGTGCCGACGCCGGCGATGGTCCCGAGCAGCGGCCCCATCCCGCGCTCGATGTAGATGTAGGTCCCGCCGGCCTGAGGCATCGCCGTCGCCATCTCCGACTTCGAGAGGGCGGCCGGGAGCACGAGCACGCCGGCCAGCAGGTACGCGAGGATGACCGCCGGCCCGGCCGTCTCCAGCGCGAGGCCCGGGAGGATGAAGATGCCGCTCCCGACCATCGCACCGATGCTTATCGCTATCACCGCGAACAATCCGAGGTCTCGTTCTAGTTCCTTTGGCATGTCAGTAGTCGCCGACTGGCAGCAGTCTCGTCGATACGTCGCAGCGGGGCCTCCGTCGGAACGTCGCGGGGCCGATTCGGTGAGCTGTCCGTCACGTTACCTGTAGAGCCGAAATCATCTCAGTGTTCGATCGGTCCACTCCACCGTCGATCATCGGTTGGATAGCTGGGTATCCTTCCCGCATCCCGATAAAGTGCCCGATTGTATTGCGGAAGCGTGAATATATAGTCTATATTCTGTGGGGTCGTCCGAAAGTAGTGATCGAACCCGGCATCTCTCGGGACACTCCGGGCGGCAGTAGGCTGGTCGCTGTCGGCGGAGCACACTGGCTTCGTCCCGACGTCTCTCCGACGTCCGATGCCAGTCGCAGCGAACGACGGGGTTCGACCGACGCGAGTCAGACGTCGACGTCGAACTCGTGGAACTGGTGTTCGTACTCGTTACGGATGAGGTCCTCGTCGACGACTTCGAGGCCCAGCGCGTCGAGGTCCTGGCCGATCCGGCTGAGGTCGTCGCCGTCGGTGCCGATGGCCTCGACGTGGACGTTCTCCGTTCCCGTCGTTATCTCGCGGACGGCGACGACGCCCGGTACCTCCAGCGCGTCCCGTGCGAGTTCTTCGCGCTCGGGTATCGGGGCGGTACAGACGATGAGCGTCCGGAGCTGGTAGCCCGCCTTCTCGTAGTTCACTTCGGGCCGATACCCCATCAGAATACCCGCGTCCTCCAGTTTGCGGATCCGGTTCCGGACGGTGCTCGCCGAGACGCCGACCTTCCCGGCGACGTCGCTGGCCGAAGTCTTCCGGGCGTCACACTGCAACGCGTGGATGATCCGCTTGTCGAGGGCGTCGAGCGGCTCGTCGTTCATACCCTGGCTCTGGCGTGACGGACAGTAGGCCTTTTCCCTGTGGGCACCGGCCGTCGGCGACCGAAAAGACGGTTTTTAAGGCCGGTCCTCCAGAACGGGCACGTATGGACGACCGCACTTACACGGCCGACGCCGAGCCGGGCGACACGGTCACTGTCGCCGGCTGGGTCCACGAGGTACGGGACCTCGGTGGCATCGCCTTCCTGATCCTGCGAGACACCACGGGCAAGATCCAGGTCAAGTTCGAGAAAGACGAGATGGCCGACGAGCTCGTCGAGACGGGGCTGAACGTCCAGCGCGAGTCGGTCATCGCCGTCACCGGCGACGTCGAGGAGGAGCCGCGCGCCCCGACCGGTGTCGAGATTACGCCCGACTCCGTCGACGTCATCTCGGAGGCCGACCCCGAACTCCCGCTCGACCCCTCCGGGAAGGTCGACGCGGAACTCTCTACCCGCCTGGACAACCGCACCCTCGACCTGCGCAAGGACGAGACCAAGGCGATCTTCGAGATCCGCGCCGAAGTCCTCCGCGCCGTCCGCGAGCAGTTCCGCGAGATCGGTTGCACGGAGATCAACACGCCGAAGATCGTCGCCACGGGGACCGAGGGCGGCACAGAGCTGTTCCCGATCACCTACTTCGGCCGCGAGGCGTTCATGAACCAGAGCCCGCAGCTGTTCAAGCAGCTGATGGTCGGCTCCGGCCTGGAGCGAGTCTTCGAGATCGGCCCGATCTTCCGCGCCGAGGAGCACAACACGCCGCGGCACCTCAACGAGGCCACCAGCATCGACTTCGAATCGGCGTTCGCCGACCACGAGGACGCCATGGACGCCTGCGAGTCCGTCGTCCGCGCCGCCTACGAGGCCGTCGAGGCGAACTGTCAGGACCAGCTCGAAGCGCTGGACCTGGCCGACGAGTTCGAGGCCCCCGCCGACAGCTTCCCGCGCCTGACCTACGAGGAGGCCATCGAGCGCATCAACGCCACGGGCGAACTCGACGAACCGCTCGTCTGGGGCGACGACCTCCCGACCGAGGGCGAGCACGCGCTCGGCCAGGACGTCGGCGAGCACTACTTCATCACCGACTGGCCCAGCGAGATCAAGCCCTTCTACATCATGGACAAGGACGACGACGTCTCCACCGGCTTCGACATGATGCACCCGACGATGGAACTGGTCTCGGGCGGTCAGCGCGAACACCGCTACGACCAGCTCGTCGCAGGGTTCGAGCAGCAGGGGCTGGACCCCGAGGCCTTCGACTACTACACCAGGATGTTCAAGTACGGCATGCCGCCCCACGCCGGCTGGGGACTGGGTGGCGAGCGCCTCGTCATGACGATGCTCGGGCTCGGTAACATCCGTGAAGCGGTTCTCTTCCCGCGAGACAGGCAGCGTCTGTCGCCCTAGGCGACAGCGCAACTGTCGAGGGGGAGCTCGTCAGTCGAGCGAAGCGAGTCTGACGGCGTTCCCGCGAGACAGGCAGCGGTTGAGCCCGTAGGGCGAAACCCTGGGAGCCAGCGAGAAGAGCGTAGCGAGTCTCGCAGGACCGGCAGCGTCTGTCGCCCCAGGCAGACAGCGCAACTGTCGAGCGGGAGCTCGTCAGTCGAGCGAAGCGAGTCTGACGGCGTTCCCGCGAGATCGCCAGCGGTTGAGCCCGTAAACTGCGTCGGTCCACCGACCGTTTTTCGCCCACTCGACTCGGATTGCCGAAGCGTCGCTCAGAACAGTCCACTCAGCGTCGCTGGCGAGAGCCAGAACGCGAGCAGTTGGCCGCCGATGACCATGATGCCGCCCAGGATACCCGCGCCGTAGACCCGTCTCCGGAGTTGCGACGCCGCCGCGTCGAGGTCGCCGCGGATCAGGACGGCGTCGGCCTCGGAGCCGTCGCCGGCGGTGTAGTCGGCGTGGGTCCCGAGCAGGTCGTCGGGCGGTGCCTCGTCGACGACTACCTGCCCGGGCTCGCCGCCCTGCCGCGGCGTCCCGACGACGGTGACGTGCTCGTCGGCGGGGACGAACTGCTCGATGAGGGTCAGCGACTTCTCCCGGTCGTCGGGGTCCGGTAGCGCCTCGTGGTCCCGGAGGAACGCCTCGTCCGTCCTGCCGGGGAGGTCCTCGTCCGGGTCGACAGTCCGGTGTAACTCGGCGTCGGTGAACGCCCGGGCGCGTCCGGCCTCGACGCGGACCGCACCATCTCCGAGCGTGAACGGGACGTGCTCGACGCCGCTCGCGATAGCGCTCCACGTCTTCCGGAACCCGATCCGTCGCCGCCGCTGGACCATCCACTCCGTGTGGACGGCGGGGACGCCGGAGAACGGGGTCGTCGCGTCAGTCTCGTGCTCGACGGACGGCACGCCCGAAATCGCCACGACGTCGTCGCTCGCGCCGGGTGGGACAGCGTCCGGTCCGTATCGCGTCGCCCGATCAAGGAGTCGGTGTTCGTCGAGCGAACTGGCCGCGACGGCGACCAGGTAGAACCCCCCGCCGGCCACGGCCGAGCCCGCCACCCACAGTTCTCCTTCTCCCGCCTCCGCGCCGCCAAGGAGCGGCAGGAACATCCACAGGACCGCGACTGCGAACAGTCCGATACCCTTCGTGCGGTCGAGTTCGACCTGCCGCGACAGGTGGTCGACGACCGCCGGTTCGAACCGCGGAATCGCGAACCCGACGACGATAACTATCCCCACCACTCCTGCGTACGAAACCACGCCCATGGCCGTTCAAGAGAGCAATCCACCAAAAGTCTATCCGCCACGGCAGGCTTTCTCGTCCCCGTTTCCGGCCGCTCCTGATCAGTCGGCCACTTCACCGACGGCGCGCTCGCGTAACTCACCGGTCATGTGCAACCCGTGTTTGTCCGTCCGGCGGATGATCCGCTTGGCGGCCGACGACGAGAGGTACTTGTCTTCGATGGCCGCTCGCGCCACGACCCCGTAGCTGCTCGTGACCGTCGCGCCGAGACCGTGGGCCAGCGCCCGGAGGTGGGTGTCCTCCGAGAGGACGGCGACGGCGGTCCGGTCGTCGCCGTCGCGGTGGGCCAGCACGCCCGCCAGGACGGCCGCCTCGTGGGTCTCCGCCTCGGTGTCGAGCATCGACGTCGCTCGTTCGAGTGCCTTCGAGGGAACTGCCGTCGAGACGTCCTCGTCTTCGAGGAACTCCGCGACGCCCGTCCGCGCGGGCTCGGAGTCCACCTCCGCCGTCACGGCGTCGGGAATGACGAGTCGCCCGTCGAGGTGCGTGAGCAGCGGGAGCTCGCCGATCTGGCCCAGCGAGTGGAGCACCGTGGGCCCGACGTAGATGCGCGTCATAGCTCGGTGGCTTCCTCGACATCGCGCTCGACGTCCTCCGGCGAGAGGTGCGAGGTCAAGTGCGTGTCGTGGGCGTAGGCCAGCCACTCGGCCACCGAGCAGTCCGCGATGCGAGCTGCCTCGGCGATGGAGACGTCGTTCGACTGGTAGCGCTCTGCGGCCACGCGGAACCGCATCGTCTCCAGTCCCTCCCTGAGCGCCTTCCTGATCGTCGTACTGCGGTCCTCCGCGAGCAACTCCGCGACCTCGTCGAGGTCGGCTTTCTCCTCTCTGGGCAACCGGGCGCTGATGGTCGGCATGTGTACGCTTTCACACACCGTCCGACATAAATCCGTAGGGTGTCTGGGACCCCCCGGTAGAGGGTTTATCTGGTCGGCGAACCAACACGAACCACCGATGGAACTCGATAGCGAGGCCCTCGACACGGCGGAGGAGCGCGGCCAGTACCTTCTGGCGAAGGAGTTGCTGACCTTCATCGAGGAGTACGACGACGAGGTCGAATGCGGCGTCCTCGTCGACCGGCTGGAAGCCTACGCCGACGCGCTGGACGAGCGAGGCGTCCAGTCGGTCGACGCCGAGCAGATGGACGAACTCCTCGAGGCCGACCGAACGGACGCGGAGACCTGGGTCGATTCGGACGCCATCTACGACGTCGGCGACGGGTTCAGCGCGTTCCCGGCGCGGTGGCACGACGAGCTACGGGGGGAAGCGGACGTCCTGCGGTACGTCGACGTGATCGACGACGACCTGGCGGGCGGCGAGAAGGAGACGGCGACGGGGGCGACCGGCGACGGCGTACCCCAGGAGCTCCTGCTCGACGCGGTGAGCGCGCTCGGACCCTATAGCCGCGACGGGGCGAAGTCGGAGATAGAGCGACTGCGCGAGGAAGGATACGTCGAAGAACTCGCCGACCAGCACCCGCACGCGCGCATCGTGCCGACCCACGAGTGACGACCGGATCTTTCCTCGCGGCGGAGTAACTGCCAAGGATTTTACCCCGGCCCCACCGAGAGGTGGCCAATGACCGACGTTGCGACGGCGTACGTGCCCGGCCACGTCACCGGCTTCTTCACCAGCGAGCGGGACGACGACCCGACGAAGGCGGGCTCCCGCGGCGGCGGCATCGCCCTCGACGACGGCGTCGAAGTGACGGTCCGACCCGCCGACGAGACCGCGATCTCGCTCGACGGCGTCGACCTGGAGATGGGCGCCGTCGAGCGAGTGCTCGACGCACTCGAAGCGACGGCGACCGTGACGGGCGAGACCGACCTGCCGCTGGGTGCCGGATTCGGCGTCTCGGGAGCGATGGCGCTCGGCACCGCCCTCGCCACCAGCGAGGCCTTCGACCGACCCCTGTCCGAGAACGAACTGGTTACCATCGCCCACGGTGCCGAGGTTCAGGCCGGGACCGGTCTGGGTGACGTCGTCGCGCAGGCACGCGGTGGGATCCCCCTCCGGCTCGACCCCGGCGGGCCACAGCACAACTACATCGACGCTATCCCCGAACGCACGCGCGTGGAGTACTACGTCATCGACGAACTCTCGACGGAGGACGTCCTCTCCGGCGACACCCACACGCTCTCGACCGCCGGGCAGCGCGCCCTCTCCCGGGTCGTCGGCGAACCCACCCTGTCGAGTTTCATGCGCGCCTCGCGCCAGTTCGCCCGCGAGGCCGAACTGCTCACGCCCGACGTCCGCGAGGTGGTGATGGACGTGGCCGACGCCGGCGGCGAGGCGTCGATGGCGATGCTCGGCGAGACGGTGTTCGCCCCCGGAAATGGGCTGACCGACGCCGGCTACGACGCTCAGGTGACGAGCGTCCATCCGGGTGGGGCGACGCTGCTGGACTGACCTGACGGTCGGTCGCCGAAAGAGCGCTCCTTGCGGGCTCGTGAGTCTGTGTCGCTTGCGAACAGGCGACGCGTCTGGACCGCGAAGCGGGGCGTCGCGCTCCCGCGGACCGCTTCGCGGCGACTCGTCAGGACATCGGCGGTTTTGGTCCCCTGATCACGTATAAACCTGCGCTCGTTCCGGCGGTCACACGGCTCGTCTGAGGCGATGCCTTTTCTACAGTCGACAGTGAGCTAATTCTATGACCGACGTCGACGTCCCCGAGAGCCACCCCCGGTACGAGTCCCTCCTCACGCGCCATCGCATCGAGGAGGGCGTGGAGAAGGGGATCACCTCGAAACAGGGCCTCATCGCACAGGGGCGAGGCGAAGCGTACGACTATTTGCTCGGCGAGCGGACCATCCCGACCGCCGACGCCGCCGCCCGGGCCGCCGCCGCGCACCTGCTCCGGGCCGACCACGCCGTTCTCTCGATCAACGGTAACGTCGCTGCGCTTGTCCCGGGTGAGATGGTCGAACTGGCCGAGGCGACCGGCGCGGACCTCGAAGTGAACCTGTTCAACCGGACGGAGGAGCGGATGGGAGCCATCGCAGACCACCTCCGCGAGCACGGTGCCGAGGACGTCAAAGGACTCACCGCCGACGGGCGCATCCCCGGCCTCGACCACGAGCGAGCGAAGGTCGACGCCGACGGCATCGGCGACGCCGACGTCGTGCTCGTCCCGCTGGAGGACGGCGACCGCGCCGAGGCGCTCGCGGCGATGGGCAAGACCGAACTCGTCGTCGACCTCAACCCTCTCTCTCGCTCTGCCCAGACGGCGACTGTCCCCATCGTCGACAACATCATTCGCGCGATTCCAACCATCACCGAGCACGCCCACGACATGGAAGGCGACCCCGAAGCCCAGCAGCAAGCCATCGACGAGTTCGACGCCCAGGCGGCGCTCGACGCCGCCGAACGGGCTATCCGCGGAGGTGACCTCGAATGAGCCTCCCGACGTACGTCTACGCCGACCGTCGGATACCCGACGAAGAGAGCGTCCGGGAGACCCTGGACTCGGAGACGCTCACGAAATTCGGCGACGACGAACGCCTCGAACGGCTCCACCGCGTGTTCTACCCGGCGTTCCGCGTCGAGTACGAGTACGAGACCGGGAAGGGGAAGCTCTTCGGGACGGAGACGAAGGGGGCCGTCGCCCTGCTCGACGGCCTCTGGGACGACAACGACCGCGCGCTCTCCCAGTACGCCGACGGGACCGACGATCTCGTCCGCCGGGCGACGAACGACTACGACTTCGGCGCCGACGTCCCGGGACTGGGCCGGTCCGTCCTCCTCCAGTTTCAGGTGACGAACGACCGGGCGGAGTCGCTGCTGCACAACCGGGTCACGGAGTATCGCGAACACGACCGCGACGGCCGGGCGGAGACGGCGAACGTCTTCCTGCGGAAACTCCGGGAGGCCTACGGCCTGCCGGGGGACTTCGACCCCGACGGCTTCGAGGAAGTCCTCGGTATCGAGCGGATCTACCTCCCGTTCTGGCTCGCCGAGTTCCACTCGCCCCACAGCGACGACGTCGTAATGGTGAGCTTCCGGGACCCCGGGGAGTCGGTCGAGGCGATGCGCCGCGACGCCTGGCTCTCGGCGTACGTCAGCGAGGACCCCCGCCGGCTCGCCACGTACGGCTACGAAGTAGACAGGGATAGGCTCGAACGGAACATCCGCGAACGGACGAACCAGGACGGACAGGATGGGGACGGCCGAGAGTCCACGAGCCGGACCCAGGGAACGGAACCGACCGACCGGCGGAACGACGACGGCGCGCCGACGATCAACCGGGAGTCGCCCGAACCCGTCGAGGAGCGCGAGGTTATCCAGCCCGACGGCGTCGACCTGCAGGCCGACCAGCTGGTCGAACTCGACCCGGACCGGAGTTTCGCCGACGTCGGCGGGATGGCCGGGCTAAAGGAGACGCTCAACCACAAGGTCGTTCGGCCGCTGGAGGACCCCGAGGCGTTCGAGGAGTACGGCATCGGCGTCGTCAACGGCGTCCTCCTGCACGGCCCGCCGGGCTGCGGGAAGACGTACGTCGCCGGCGCGCTGGCCGGCGAGGTCGACCACGCCTTCGTCGAGGTGTCGCCCGCCGACGTGACGAGCAAGTACATGGGCGAGCCCGCACAGAAGGTCCAGGAACTGTTCGCAGTCGCCCGCGCGAACGCCCCGTGTATCCTCTTCATCGACGAAATCGACGGCATCGCGGGCTCGCGCGACGGGGACAATAACATGAACTCCAGCGAGCAGCAACTCGTCAACCAGCTGCTGACCGAACTGGAGGGGATCGCCGACGAGGACGTCGTCGTCGTCGGCGCGACGAACCTCGTCGAGGACGTGGACGGCGCCATCCGGCGGTCGGGCCGGTTCGACGAGCGCGTCGAGGTGCCCCACCCCGGCGCCGAGGCCCGCCGAGAGATACTCAAGATACATCTCGCCGGACGCCCGACCGCGGAGGACCTCGACCTCGAACCGGCCGTCGATGAGACGGCCGGCTTCGCGGCGAGCGACCTGGAACTGCTCGCCGAGGACGCCGCCCGGCAGGCGCTCCGCGAGGACGCGCCCATCGGCACCGACCACTTGCTCTCGGCCGCCCAGGAAGCGGAGACGAGCATCGCCGAGTGGGTCGACCCGGCGGCGGTCGCCGAGGACGGCGTCGTCCAGCCCGACGGCGTCGACCTGCAGGCCAGTTCCCTCGTCGACGCCGACCCCGACCGGACCTTCGAGGACGTCGGCGGGATGGGCGAGCTCAAGGAACGGCTCGAAGAGACCGTCCTCGACCCGCTGGAAAACGCCGAGGAGTACGAGACGTACGGTATCGACGTGCTGTCGGGCCTGCTCCTCTACGGCCCGCCGGGCTGCGGGAAGACGTACCTCGCGGGCGCGCTCGCCGGCGAACTGGACCACAGCTTCGTCGAGGTGTCGCCGGCCGACGTGACGAGCAAATGGATGGGCGAGCCCGCCCGGAACGTCGCCGACCTGTTCGAGGTCGCGCGGGCGAACGCCCCCTGTGTGCTGTTCATCGACGAGATAGACGGCATCGCTGGCTCTCGCCGCGGGGGGATGAACACCAGCGAGCAGCAGCTGGTGAATCAGCTGCTGACCGAACTCGAGGGGGCCGCCGAGGACGACGTCGTCGTCGTGGGCGCGACGAACTTCGTCGACGACGTCGACACCGCGCTGCGGCGCTCGGGACGGTTCGACGAACGCGTCGAGGTGCCGCCGCCGGACGCCGCTGCCCGCCGCGAGATACTCCAGATCCACCTCCGGGACCGCCCCGTCTCTGACGATATCGACTGGGACGCCGTCGTCGAACCGACCGACGGCTACGCCGCGAGCGACCTCGAACTGCTGGCCGAGGACGCCGCTCGCCACGCCCTGCGGGACGACTCGCCGGTCTCCCGGGAACACCTCGAAATCGCCGTCTGGGAGACCCACTCCAGCATCGCCGACTGGGGCGGGCGAGACCGATACCGGGACGCAGAGGGAACGACCGATCTGGGTTTCTCGGGGTAACTCTCTTCGTCTCACCGCTATCAGCGCCGATTGCACGTGGTGAGCTGACTGGTTGCTCGCACGCACGCTGTTCTCCTGACTGGTGCTGACAGGCGCATCGTCTGTTGGTTAGCAGCCGAGCGACCGGCACTTGGTTCACCCCCGAAATCGGGGTATACCGGCGCTCTCGTGGTTCGAGCACGGGTATCTCTCCGGCGCTTGGCCAGGACACAGCCATCACTCCGCCGCCCGGACAGAACACAGTCATCGCCTCGGCGCCCAGCCAAACGGAAGGACTATGGTTTCGGCAGTGGTACCACTGGGTGGTATGACTGAGTTCGATCAGTTCAGCGACGTCGGCGAAGCGGAGGTAACGCGCGCCATCGGGCAGGAGTGGACCGAGGAGTTCATGGACTTCTCGGACTCGGACGTCATCATCGTCGGGGGTGGCCCCTCCGGGCTGATGGCGGCGAAGGAGCTCTCTGAGCGCGGCGTCCAGACGATGGTCGTCGAGAAGAACAACTACCTCGGCGGGGGATTCTGGCTCGGCGGGTTCCTGATGAACAAGGTGACCGTCCGATCGCCCGCCCAGGAAGTCCTCGAGGACCTGAACGTCGACTACAAGCAGTCACAGGACAGCGAGGGGCTCTTCGTCGCCAACGGCCCGGAGGCCTGTTCCGGCCTCATCAAGGCCGCCTGCGACGCCGGCGCGAAGATGCAGAACATGACGGAGTTCACCGACATCGTCATCCGCGAGGACCACCGCGTCGGCGGCATCGTCATGAACTGGACGCCGGTCCACGCACTCCCGCGCGAGATTACCTGCGTCGACCCCATCGCCGTCGAGGCGGATCTGGTCATCGACGCCACCGGCCACGACGCGATGGCCGTCAAGAAACTCGACGAGCGGGGCGTCCTGAACGCGCCGGGCATCGAGGACTCGAAGACCAACGCCGGCATGGACCAGACCGGGGACGACTCCTACGGCGCCCCCGGCCACGACTCGCCCGGCCACGACTCGATGTGGGTCGGTGAGTCCGAGGACGCCGTCGTCGAGCACACCGGCCTCGCCCACGACGGCCTCGTCGTCACCGGCATGGCCACCGCGACGACCTACGGCCTCCCGCGCATGGGCCCGACGTTCGGTGCCATGCTCGTCTCCGGCAAGCGCGCCGCCCAGGTTGCCCTCGACGAGCTCGGCGTCGACGCTCCCGACGTCGAACTGACTTCCCGCGACGTCGCGACCCCCGCTGACGACTAGCTCCGAAACCGACGGAAGTCGCCTCTGACACCTTCTTCCGTTTCCGTCCGTGACGAGCGACGGCACCGTTTCGTTCCCGCCGACACGGATAGAATGTATTACGGGGCTGCACGGAGAGAACCGTCTATGCTTCGGGAGGCAGGGTGGTACTCGTCCGCGATCGAATCGGGTGATCCGGCGTCGGTGGGGGCGGCGCTTCGGGCCGTCCGCATGACCTGGCCGAGCGACCGGGCCAGACTCGTCGAGGAGAACGTCGACTGGTGCCGGGCGAGCTACCGCGACGGCGACCCGTTCCAGCGTCGAGCCGTCGTCCGTTTCCTGCGGGAACTTGCCCGGGCGACGGCGGGCCTCGACGGGGCGGACCGGCCGCGGCCGCGGTCTGCTGCCGACACGTGGTGGGTCGTCGAGGAGATCCTCCTGGCGGCAGTTCGGGACGACGACCCGTCGGTCCGGCGGACGGCCGTCCGCGCGACGGCGGCCCTGGCGACGGCCTACGAGCGTTCGCTCGACGACCGGTCGGTCGAGCGCCTCGCCGGCCGCCTCAACACGCTCGCGACGGCCGGTAGCGACGGCGATACCGCCGTGGCGGTCCTCGCGGCCCTGCGGACCATCCGCGAGGAGACCGACCGCGACGTCGAGACCGACGGCCTCGCCTGTCCCCGGTGTGGCGACCACGTCGAGCGGTACGAACTCCAGGGGAGCCAGTCGCTGTCCTGTGTCGGCTGTGGCTACCTGGGCGTCCCCGTCACGAGCTCGGACGAGCCGACGACGCGGGAGACGTGGCCCGAGGCCGTCCAGCGATTCCGCGAGCGAGCGGCGGCGGACTAGCGTCGGCGCCGGACGACAATCGACCCGGACCGACCGTGCGGTGCCTGCGACTCAGAGTTTGAAGTCGTTCTCGTCGTCCTGCTCCTCCTCCGTCTGGAACTCCTCGGGTGACCGGCCGGCCGCGTCGACGACTTCGTCGGAGACGATCAGCGGACAGTCGGTCCGCAGCGAGAGGGCGATGCCGTCCGAGGGGCGGGCGTCGAACACCATCTCCTTGCGCCGGTCGTCGAGGTACTGCTCGGTGTCTATCTTCGCGTAGAACGTACCGTCGGCGAGGTCGTCGATCCGGACGCGGTCGATGGCCGCGCCGAACTCGGCGACCATCTCCACCATGAGGTCGTGGGTGAGCGGCCGCTCGAAGGGCTCGCCGTCGATCGCCAGTTGCATCGACTGGGCCTGGTCGGAGCTGACAAAGATGGGGACGACCTCCCCGCGCGCACGCAGGAGGACGACCGGCGCGCCAGATCCCTCGTCGCCCACCCCGATGCCGACGCCCTCGACGGTGGCCTCGTGTTCCATGTCAGTTGATTGGGAGTCGGGGTATGAAAAGCCTCGGCGTTTCGGAGGATCACGAACTGGGAACTGTCGAGATACCTCGGACAGCAACGGCTTGAAAGCCCCGAGCGTCTGAACTCGGGGAACTCGTTGCGCTCCTCGGCTTCGCCTGCGGTGCTTACTTCGTTCGCCTTCGTTCAGACGCTCGCCCCTTTCAGTCCTGCCCGAAATCAGTTGATCGGTGTGCCGACTACCCTTGAACGCCGAGCCGTGGCCGACCCGTTTACAGTCCCCCGCACGAAAGGGACCGATAGTGAGCGAGGAGAGCGCGGCGAACGAGAAGAGCGATGCCGACGACGACGCCGTGGCCGACGAGGGCTACGTGGTCGCGGTCAAGCCCTCGGCGCGGAAGTCGAACGCCGCCGTCGGGCGGTGGGTCAACCGGAACGGTCCGACGCGTCGGTTCCCGTCCAAGGCTCACGCTCGGGAGTGGGCGCGGGAGTGCGCCGGCCCGGGCGCGTTCGTCTGGATACAGGACGCCGTCCCGTGGGACGACGGGGAGACGGACGGCTATCTGGTCGGTGGCACCAGGTGGCCCACTCCGGCGGAGACGCCGCCCGGGAACCAGGCCACGCTGGAAGACCAGTAGGACCGAATTGGTCCGGGCCGTGTGGCCGGCGACGCGCCATCCTCGTGGTCGTTTCTAAAGGTACACAAGGCCAGGCACAGAAGGAATCGCCATGAGCAATATCGACGTGGAGGCGGTCGAGGACATCGACGCGCCGGAGGGAGTCGAGGCCCCGGACTACGTGCTCTACGGGGGGAAAGGCGGCGTGGGCAAGACGACGATGGCCGCGGCGACGGCGCTGGCCAGCGCCCGAGACGGGACGGCGACGCTCGTCGTCTCGACGGACCCGGCCCACTCGCTGTCGGACACCCTCGAAACCGACGTACCGGGCGAACCGACACAGGTTCGTGACGATATTCCACTCTACGCCGCAGAAATCGACCCCGAGGCCGCGATGGACGAGGGGCCGTTCGGGATGGGCGGCGACGTGGGTGGGCTCGAACAGCTACTCGGCGGGGGCGGCCCGATGGGCGGCGAGGGCGCCCCGTTCGGGGGTGGGGATGGGTCGGCCGATGACGGGCCGCTCGGCGAGGACGCCAACCCGCTCAGTTCGATGCCCGGATCCGACGAGGCGGCGGCTATCAGGCTCCTGCTGGAGTACATGGACGACCCCCGCTTCGACCGCGTCGTCATCGACACTGCGCCGACGGGCCACACCCTCCGCCTGCTCGAACTTCCAGAGGCGATGGACTCCATGCTCGGAAAGATCCTGACCCTGCGCGAGCGCCTCTCGGGGATGCTCGACGGACTGGGCGGGCTGTTCGGCGGCGACGACGGACCCGACGCGGAGGAAGAGATGCAGGACCTCGAGGAAGTCCGAAAACAGATCGAGAAGCTCCGGGACGTCCTCCGGGACCCGAACAAGACGGACTTCCGCATCGTGCTGGTTCCCGAGGAACTCTCCGTCATGGAGTCCGAACGACTCCTCTCTCGCCTGGAGGGGTTCGGCGTCCCCGTCGGCACTATCGTCGTCAATCGCGTGATGCAGGATCTCTCGGACGTCGTCGACGCCGACGTCGCCGACGCCTACGTCGGTCCGAACCTCGACCACTGCGAGTTCTGCGCCCGCCGCTGGCAGGTCCAGCAAGGGGCGCTCCAGCGCTCCCAGGACCTGTTCCGCGGCCACGACGTCAAGCGCGTGCCGCTGCTGGCCGAGGAGGTCCGCGGCGAGGAACTGCTGCGCGTGGTCGCTGCGTGTCTGGACTAGCGGTTCAGTCGCTTCGGGGACTGTTCTCGCCCCGGTAGACGTCCCGGCTCCGCTCGTACTCGAGTTCCGTCGAGACGGCGCCGGCGACGTCCGCGTCCCACTCGCGTTCGACGAGCCACAGCGCCAGGTCGATGCCGGCGGTGACGCCGCCGCAGGTGAGCACGTCGCCATCGTCGACGACGCGCGCGTCGACGACGTCCGCCTCACCCTCCCGGAGTTCCGCGAGTGCGCCGCCGTGGGTGACTGCGGGCCGACCGTCGAGCAATCCCGCCCGGTCGAGGATCATCCCACCGGTGCAGACCGACGCGACCGTCGTTCCCTGCTCGTGGCACGCGGCGATTCGGTCCGGGAGGACGCCCCGCTCCGCCTCGGCCCAGGCACCGGCCTCCTCTCGGCTGTTCCACCCGCCGCCGGGGACGACGAGGTGATCGGGCGCGTCGTCGACGGCGAGCACGCCATCAGGTTCGACGCGGAGTCCCTTGCTCGCCGTGACCAGCTCGGCTACGTCGACGGCAAGCAGTTCGACGGTTATCGGGGCGCCTTCGCGGGCGGCCGTCTGCAACACGTCGTATGGACCCACGGCGTCTAGTTCCTCGAACCCCTCGAAGACGACGACGCCGACGGTCGAATCGCCGGGCATAGCGAAATCGAGACAGGGTACGACAAAGGCTGTGTCGGAACGGGCCGTCACCGAACCGGGGAGACTCCGCGAGTGGTCAGCGCCGCTCAGGTTGCAGGATCGGCGAGGCGGCTCCCGCGGACGCGTCGTCCCGCTGATCGTCGAGGAGTTGCAGGTGCGGTCGCAGGTCGTCGAAGTCGGCCCCACGCGACACGACGCAGGCACCCTCGTCCCATTCGACGTATCGGTAGTCGACGAGTTTCGGCAGGTGGACGTGGTGGGCCCGGACGGCTTCTTTGTCGACGTCGGCGATCTCCATAGCGGAGGAGAGGTACTCTGCGAGATACGAGTCGTTGGCCATCAGTACCTCCCGCGACGTGCCGGACAATCTCGGGACTGGTCGCGGTTCGCCCTGGAACAGCTCGAGTAACAACTGCCGTCGCTGTCGGTCCGCCAGTGCGTCGAACAGACGGTCGTTCGGATCCATTCCTACCACTCCCCACGACGTGCCACGGAAGGGAATGTGTTAAACAGTCCACAATTTCACGCGACACGTGTGTATCGAATAAACGGGTGACAGGTCGGTTTCAGCGGGTCCTGTCGAGCGTCTGTCTGGGTAAGGCGTACCGTACAGCGTTTACGGTCCCGTCAGAACTCCCGCCTGCTGCTGCTCAAGGACGAGCACGCGAAGGTCGTTGACGTTCGTTCCGGTCGGACCAGTCCGAATCGTGGCCCCACGCTCCTCCAGGTAGCGTCCGGCGTCGTTGCGCGCCAGCGCGGCGCGGGCGGATTCCTTGTCGTCGACCGTCGACGCGTCCACGATAGCGCCGGCCACCTCCGAGAACCCGTCGACGCCGTCGGTGTCGACGCAGGCGAGCACGGCCTCGGCTGGGAGTTCGACGGCGGCGGCGAGCGCGAACTCCTGGTTGGGTCCCCCGGAACCGTCGCCCTCGACGGTGACCGTGCACTCGCCGCCGGAGAGGACGACGGCGGGCGGTTCGACCGGGTCGCCCCTCGACAGCGCTTCCTCCGCTATCGCGACGTGGGTGAGTGCGGCTTCGCTGGCTTCTCCCCGGACCGTGGACGAGAGCACGAGCGGTCGGTAGTCGGCACCGCGCGCGACTTCGCGGGCGGCGTCGATGGCGGTCCGCCCGCTGGCCAGGACGTAGTTCTCGACGCGGTCGAACGCCGGGTGGTCGGCGGCGGCGGTCTCGGGGAAGTCGCCGACGTCGCCGTGTTCGAGGTGGAGGCGGACGTCCGGCGCCTCGACGTCGTACCGGTCGAGGACGGTCAGGGCGTCGGCGTATGTCGAATCGTCCGGCGCCGTCGGGCCGCTGGCGATGACGGACAGGTCGTCGCCGACGACGTCGCTGAAGACGAGGCCGGCCACCGTCGCTGGCGCGGCCGTCGTCGCCAGTTGGCCGCCCTTGATGCGCGAGCAGTGCTTGCGAACGGCGTTTATCTCGTCGATGGTGGCGCCGCACTCGAGCAGGAGTTCGGTGACCGTCCGGAGCGACGAGAGCCCGACACCGGAGACGGGCGCGGGCAGGAGCGCGCTGGCGCCCCCGGTGATGACGGCGAGGACGAGCGTGCCCTCCTCGGCCGCGGCGGCGGCATCGAGGACCTGGCGAGCGCCTTCCAGCCCCCGCTCGCTGGGGACCGGGTGGTCGCCGACGACGACGTCGACGCCACCGGTCCTGGCGCCGGTGTCGGTCGCACCTGCCGGCAGTTCGTCGGTGACGACGACGCCGCCGGTGAGCCGGTCGCCGAGAACGGCTTCGAGCGCGGCGGCCACGCCAGCAGCGGCCTTGCCGCCACCGAGGACGACGACGTCGTCGAACGCCGCCAGGTCGTACTCGCCGTCGGCGATGCGGAGGACGTCGCCGTCGAGCGAGACCCGGTCGCGGATCACGCGTTCGGGCGTCGCAGCTTCGATACCGGCTTCGACGCACTCCAGCGCGAGGTCGTGGGCCGGCGTTCGCGCGAGGGACGGCCGGTCGTCGATCATACCAGCTTCTGCAAGAGCCGGAAGGCGAAGTCGCGGTACTTGCCGGGGAGGAACCTGGTCATGAGGGCGATCTTCGCGAACTCGCCGACGGGGTAGCGGGGCTCGGGGTCCGAAGCGTAGGCGGCGTCTCGGATCGTGAGGGCGACGGCCCGGGGCGGAATCGATAACGTCCCGCCGCCGCCCACCAGCGAGGCGTCGTCGTACATCTCGTAGAGCCAGTCGTACTCGGGCGTGTGATCGCCGGCTTCGAGTTCCTTCTCGAACCGGTCGTCGAAGGCGGTGTCGACGGGCCCGGGTTCGACCACCACCACGTCGACGCCGAAGCCGTCTACTTCGGCCCGGAGCGAGTCGCTCATCGCCTCGAGGGCGAACTTCGACCCGCTGTAGGCGCCGTTGCCCGGCGTCGCGATGCGCCCGGAGACGCTGGAGACGTTGACGATGGTCCCGTCGCCGCGCTCGCGCATGTGCGGGAGCGCCTCGCGGACGAGCCGATGGGGGCCGTAGACGTTGACGTCGAACTGGGCGTGGAGCTCCTCGAGAGAGACGTCCTCAAGTGGCCCGTACTGGCCGTAGCCGGCGTTGTTGACCAGACAATCGATCCGGCCCTCGGTGTCGAGGACTCGTTCGACGACACGCTCGCAGTCGCGCGCGTTCGTCACGTCGAGTTCGGCAGTCCGGCACCCCTCGTCGGCCAGGTCGGCGACGTCGTCTTCGTCGCGCGCCGTCGCCCAGACGGACCACGATTCGTCCAGGAACGCCAGCGCCGTCGCGCGACCGATCCCCGAGGAACAACCCGTAATCAGCACGGTCTTCGCCATACGCGGTGTGACGAAGCCCTGTCAGTTAAGACTCTAGTAGTTACGTCCGCTGATAGGTCGTCTCGCGAGCCCCTACGTCCGGAACTCGGCTTTCGCCTCGTCGGCGTAGGAGTCCGCCATCCGGGTCGGCTCGGGGAGCTTGTACCCCGCACAGCAGCCTTCGACGACGTCGGCGGCCGTCTCGGCGCTGAAGCGGTGGCCCGGGCTGACGTACAGCGGGTTGACGTAGCGGTCTGCGTTCGCGTACTGGCGCGTCTGGAGCGCGTAGCCGATGACCGTTCCGGCTTCGGCCGTCTCGACCTTCGCGTTGGCCTCGATGGGGACCCGGGTTCCCACGTCGAACTTCTCGTCCAGCGACTGCGCCGGCGTGCCACAGAGCAGGCTCTTTGCGACGCCGACCGCTGGCAGGTCGAACAGGAGGCCGACGTGGGTCGCCAGGCCGGCCTCGCGGAAGTGGATCCGGCCGCTGCCGTCGACTAGCGCGAGATCGGGCTCGGATTCGAGCGCCTCGAACGCGGCGACGATGGCGCCGCCCTCGCGGAAACTGAGCAGGCCCGGAATGTAGGGGATCTCCGTGTCGACGACGGCGGAGACGCGCTCGACCACCTCGTCGCCCCGCGAGACGACGATAGCCGAGACGGCACGGTCGTCGACGAACGCCTGGTCGACGCCGGCGACGAGCGGGGGGTCGGCGGACGCTTCCGTTGACGCCGTCGGCTCGCCGAGTCGCTGCTGGTCGGCGTCGTCTTCGCACACGCGTCCGACGTCGAACGCGAAGTCGTCGAGAAAGGTCGCCTCCCCGGCGATGTCGCGCTGGAGGGCCTCCATCTCCTCGCGGGAGAGCGCGGGGTCGGGGAGGAACTCGGGGCGAACGACCTCCATCGCTCAGAACCGACCGCGGCCGGGCCCCCCGGGACCGCCCGGTCCGCCCGGGCCCCGGCCGCCGCCGAACTGGAGTTGCTGTGGGGCCCGTTGTTGCCCTTTCATCTTAATCCCGTAGAGCAGACCGATGATCAGGCCGGCGAGATGGCCCATGTTGGCGACGTTCCCGGTCAGGATGCTCGGTCCCGTTCCGAAGATGCCGCCGACGCTCAGCGCGAAGTAGCCGATGGTAATGACCCAGATCGGGACCGGGATCAGGAACCAGATGTAGACGCGGAGGCTCGGGTTCAGGACGCTGAGGAAGGCCATGATAGCCAGGCCGGCGCCGCTGGCCCCGAGAACTCCGTAGGGGGACCCCTGGAGCACGTTCAGCGCTATCTGTGAGAGTCCCGCGAGTGCCCCAGAGACGATGAAGAGGGCAGTGAAGCGCTTCGAGCCGAGGTAATCCTCGACGATCCGGCCGAAGAAGAAGATGATGATGCTGTTGCCACCGATGTGCCAGAAGCCGCCAAGCGAGTGCGAGAAGATGGACGTGAACCAGGTCCAGACGTACTCGGGATGTTGTGGTGTCAGGACGAAAACGGCCCTGTAAACGTCGGCGCCGGCGGTGAACGCGACAATATGCTGCAGCAGGAACGTGATCCACATCAGCCCGAGGAACACGTAGGTCATGTTCCCCCGGAAGTACCCGAAGAGTCCACCGGGGCCGGTGTTCAGCGACAGCCGGTCGGCGAGCCCACTCGACCCGCCGCGGTCCTCGACGCTGTCGTCGAACCCGCTGTCGAACACCCCTCCCGGGTCGTTCCATTGGTCCAGCCCGGGACAGTCGTGCGCCTCGGGGAGCCGGTGTTCGGCGCAGAAGGTCCCGCCGCAGTGGTGACACTGGTACGGCATGTTTTCGTTCTTGCCGCACACGTCGCAACTCGACATTGATGGGGAATTAGCGAGGCCGGTGCAAAGGGATTGTGCTTCGACGGATCGGGAGACGCCCAGCTGGATGTACTGGCGTTCCAGAATGGTCGTTCGCTGTCCATTTCACGGTGGCGTCGTGCGCTTCGGCGCCGGTCGCGAGTCGACCGCTGAGGGTGGTCTCTGTCGAGTGAAGGTCCTCAGTCCAGGGAATCGGCCCGGAACGCCGCTTCGGGAGTTCCCGCCAACCACTACTTCTACGTGGGGTCCCTACGCTCAGCCATGGCGGGTAACTCGAACGAACGGCTCGAATACGAGTGTGTCACCCTGCTCAAGGAGTTCGGCTTGAGCGAGTACGAGGCCTACACGTTCGTCTATCTCCTCCGGCTCGGATCCGGGACCGCAAAGGACGTCGCAGACATCGATGGCGTTCCCCGAACCCGCGTCTACGACGCGGTTGACACACTCCACGAGGCCGGTCTCGTCGACGTCCAGTATTCCTCGCCCAAGCGATTTACGCCCGTCTCACGCGAGACGGCGATCCGCAAACTCGAACTCCAGCGTGAGAACTACCTCACGAAGCTGCGCGCACTGTTCGACCAGCTCGAACCCGCCGAACCCCACCCCGAAGAGTTCGGCGTCTGGACAGTCGTCGATAGAGCGGCTGTCGCCAGTCGACTCGTCGAGTTCGTCGACGACGCCGAGGACGAAATTATCTACATGACGGTCGACGAACTCCTCACGGACGACCACCTCGCCGCGCTGAGTGCGGCCGAGGCGCGAGGCGTCGATATCCACCTCGGCAACGTCTCGGCAGACGTCGAATCCCGAGTCCTGGACCGCGTCCCCTCCACGAAGAGCTTCGAAACCGCATGGAAGTGGGCCGAAGAGGGTGCGGGAAGCCTGCTCGTCACGGATAGGCGAACCGCCCTCGTGAGCGTCCTCGTCGACCGTGCGGACGCGTCTTCCATCGAGGAGACGGCGATCTGGGGAACGGGCGAGCGGAACAGCCTGGTCGTGGTGCTGCGAACCATCTTCACCTGGCGACTGTAACACCAGGCCGCCTGCTCCCGTTCGTTCGGGAACGCCCTCGCTCGCGCGGCTTTCACACTCGCTCGCGTCGTGCGGAAACGCTTCTGTTTCAGTGGCTCGACAGACGAGCGAAGCGAGTAAGGTCCCTCGAACCAAACGAATCGCCAATGAAGGAATTCGAGCGCAAGCAGTTGCTCGAACGCCTGGACCGGGAGGGCGCGACGGTGGGGACGTCCATCCCGGAGGAGATAGAGGTCCAGGGCGAGGACCTGGACCTCCAGTCGTTCGTCTTCGAGATCAAGCGCCGGGACACGATTCCGAAAGGGGAGCGTGACCGCGTAGAGACGGCGAAGAAGAACCTCCGGCGGGAACGGCTCCAGCGTCGCCAGCTGGTCGAGGAGGGCGAGGTCAGCTTCGAGGAGGGCGAAGCGCTGGTCGAGGACGTCGTCGGGATCGACCGGGCGCTCAATGCGCTCGAACAGCTCGGACCGGCCAACATCGAGGGCGAGGCACAGGCCCAGGAGATGGCCGATCGCAAGCGCTGGATGAAGTTCCTGCAGAAGGCGCTGGGCCACGAAGCCGCGGATTCGGGCACCGGACGAGCGAGCAGGGGACGATGAGCCGGAGCGAGCAGGGGACGATGACGGAGAGAGAAAGACAATGAGCCGAAACGCCGAAATCGCGAGCCGACTCGAAGAGTTCGCCGACCTGCTGGACGCGAAGGGCGTCGAGTACAAACCGCGGGCCTACCGCCGGGCGGCCGAGAACATCCGGGAGTACCCCGGCGCCATCGAGACCCTCGCGGCGGAGGGCGAGGACGCGCTCGACGACATCGAGGGCGTGGGCGACGCCATCGCCTCGAAGGTCGTCGAGTACGTCGAGACCGGCGACATCGAGGAGTTGAACGACCTCCGGGACGAGTACCCGATGGACATCGCCGCCATCACGAGCGTCGAAGGTGTCGGGCCCAAGACCGCCGGGACGCTGTACGAGGAACTCGGGATCATGGACCTGGACGACCTGGAGACGGCTGCAGAGGCCGGAGAGATCCAGGAGGTCTCTGGCTTCGGCGCCAAGACCGAGCAGAACATCCTCGACAACATCGAATTCGCCCGCCAGACCCAGGAGCGCCAGTTGCTCGGGACCGCCCGTCCCTCCGGCGAGAGCATCGTCCGCTTCCTCGACGGTGTCCCTGCCGTCGACGACGTGGCGCTCGGTGGGTCGCTCCGGCGCTGGAAGGCGACCATCGGCGACGTCGACGTGCTGGTCGGGAGCGAGGACGGCGAGGCGGTCGTCGACGCCTTCACCGACTGGCCCGAGGCGGACTCCCTCATCGAGGCCGGAGACACCAAGGCGAGCGTCCGCGCCGGCGGGGTTCGCGTCGACCTGCGCGTCGTCGTCCCGCGGGAGTTCGGCAGCGCGCTGCAGTACTTTACCGGGAGCAAGGAGCACAACGTCGCCGTCCGGAACGTGGCGATCGACGCCGGCCTGAAGATGAACGAGTACGGGATGTTCGACGTGAGCGACCTCGACCGCGACGAGGCCGAGGCGGACCAGCGGGCCGGTGAACGCGTCGCGGGCGACACCGAGGAGTCGATGTACGACGCGCTGGACATGCCCTGGATCCCACCGGAGATGCGCGAGAACCGCGGCGAGATACAGGCTGCCGTGGACGGCGACATGCCCGACCTGATCGCGGAGGACGACGTCCGCGGCGACCTCCACACCCACACGGAGTGGTCCGACGGCGCCGACACCGTCGCGGACCACGTCCGGGCGGCGGCGGACTTCGGCCACGACTACGTCGGCATCGCCGACCACGCCACTGGTCCGGGCATGGTCGGCGGCGTCGGCCTGGACGACGAGGAGATCCGCGAGCAACTGAGCGAAATCAGGACCGTCGCCGACGACGCCGCAATCGACGTGTTCGCGGGCGTCGAGGCCAATATCGACGCCGACGGGGACGTCTCCGTCGGTGACGACCTGCTCGCGGACCTCGAGTGCGTCGTCGCCTCCCCCCACTCCGGGCTGGACGGCGACGGCACCGAGCGGCTCGTCGCCGCGGCCGAACACCCCGCCGTCGATATCATTGGCCACCCGTCGGGGCGAATGTTGAACCAGCGGGCCGGCCTCGACGTCGACGTCGAGCGACTGGCGACTGCCGCCGCCGACCACGGCACAGCGCTCGAGATCAACGCCAATCCTTCGCGACTCGACCTCTGGGGCGGCGCCGTCAAGACCGCGATAGCGGCGGGCGCGACCATCGTCATCAACACCGACGCCCACTCGCCGCCGGAGTTCGCCAACGTCCGCTACGGCGTCCACACTGCTCGCCGCGGCTGGGCCGAGGCCGCCGACGTGCTCAACGCGCGCGACGCCGACGGCGTCCGCAAGTTCCTCCACGACTGACTCCGCGCTCGCCCCTTTCGTACCCATGCCGGACCGCCTCCTCCTCGATACGATGTGTGGCAAACTCGCCACCTACCTGCGGATGTGCGGGTACGACGCCGCGTACGCCCTCGACGCGGGTGAGGGGGAGTCGCTCGACAGCGACCGCGCCCCAAGCGACGACGACTTACTTGCACGTGCCGAGACCGAGGGCCGCCGTATCGTCACCAGGGACCGTCAGCTCGCCGACCGTGCCGGGGACGCGGTGTTGCTGAAATCGAGAGACGTCACGGGCCAGCTTCGGGAACTCGCCGACGCTGGCTTCGACCTCGCCTTGCCCGACGAACCGTCGCGCTGCGGGAACTGCAACGGTCGCGTCGAGGCGGTGGACCCGACCGAACCGACGCCCGAGTACGCGCCGGACTCAGCGGAAACCGACGTCTGGTGCTGCGTCGACTGCGGCCAGCACTTCTGGAAAGGCAGCCACTGGGACGACGTGGCCGAGACGCTCGTAGGGTTGTGACCGAGTCGCATACGACCGTCAATTTGAATCAGGTGCTCGCCGTCTCGCTGGTATGCCCATCCCGAACTACCCGGACAAACACGGCGAGCCCGCGATGTTGCAACCCGCCCACCACGTCGATGCCGATGACGACGTGCCGGAAACGGTGGTCCTGACCTACCAGCCGGACTTCTGGGACTGGCTCGTCGCCGAGCAATCGGCGGGTGAGATCTCTGTCGGTGCGCCCTTCTCATTCCATCGGCTGACAGAGACCGACGGTACAATCGGCGTTGCCGGGGAATTCGGCATCGGTGCCCCAGAGACAGCGGCGATAATGGAATTTCTTCGCGCACGCGGCGCCGAGCGGTTCGTGGTCCTTGGCGGGGCCGGCGTCCTCCAGTCGGATGTCACGGGCGACCAAGCCCTGCTGATCGAGGACGCGGTCCGTGACGAAGGGACTTCGTATCACTACCTGCCGTCCGCCAGGACTGTGTCCGGGTCCGGAACCGTGCTGTCGTCCCTCCAGCGGGCCGGGGCGGACTACGACGTCGACACGCGCACCGGGACCACGTGGACGACGGACGCAATCTACCGGGAGACGCGGGCCGAAGTAGATCACTACGCGAGCGAGGGAGTCCTCGCCGTCGAGATGGAGGTCGCTGCGGTGTACGCCGTCGCTCGGTACCACGGGGTCGAGGCCGGCGCCGTCCTCGCACCGTTCGACTCGCTGTGTGGCGACGAGTGGACCGCCGACGTCGGGGGTCCGGAGGAGCGACTCGAACGGCTGCTCCCCCTCGTCCGGGACGCCTTCACTGAATGAGGCCGTCCCCCGCTAGCCGTCCACTCGCTCCGCGACCTCGACGGCGCGGTCAGTCGATCCCTCGACGATGACGACCGTCGTGACGTCGTCCTCGGTCCAGAAGACGGCGGAGCGGTCGCCGAAGTCGGTCACGGACGCGTTCTGTCCGTCGACTTCGACGGTCGAGGCGTTCTCCGTCTCGCCGCTGAAGCGGTCGCTCGTCGTCGAGACGACGGTCACGTTCTCGCCGTCGAGTTCGTAGCGCTGGGAGACGACGGTCTCGCCCCCCTGGACCGTGACCGTGGCCTCGGAGAAGCTACTACCGTCGAGGCCCGGGAGGTCGAGGTCAGTGGCGTCCTGGGCCGCCGCGAAGCTCTCGTACCGGTCGAACGACCACGCCGTCAGCCGGTCCTCGGGCGGCTGGAACGTGCTCTCGTCGATGCTGACGTCGAAGAAGGTCTCCGTGACGTCAACCGTGGTCGTGTTCGTCCCGTCGGTGGTTTCGACCCTCAGGACGCGGTAGTCTTCCTGGGCGACCCACAGCGCCGTCACGTCGCCGACCTCCCCGCCGCCGGCGGGTCGGAGTTCGAGTTCGTAGGCCGGGACGCCGTCGACTTCGGTCGTGCCAGCCAGGGTCGCGGAGACGTTGTCCGTCTCGTTGCCGTCAGTCGGGACCGTCCACTCCAGTGCGTCGTCGTCCCCGGGAACCTGGCCCTGGTCGAACGGCGCCGCGCTGTCAGCGTCCCAGACGAACGTGCCTGCGGGCCCGACCGTCCACGTTACCGTCCCGTTGGTCCCGTAGCGGTACGTCTCGTCGCCGCGCTCGACGACCAGTCGCGAACTGTCCGGGTCGGCGACGGCGAAGGAGACGTTCGCCGTGGTCGTCGCCGACGCGTTGCTCGTGGTGAGGACCGCACGCCCGGCGATGGTGTCTGCGCTCTCGTATCGTTGCTCGACGCGGTCGAGGATCTCGTCGCCCGTCGGCTGCTGGCGCTGGTCGACGGCGTCGATGGCGCCGGCCGCGCCCGTCCCGATGCTACCGACGATCACGACCGCCAGGAGCAGGGCGGCCGTGGTCCGAACGCTGTGGTGACGTCGTTCCATCGGGTGATCTTGGCCCGGGGCTGGAAAGTTGATTCTCGCCAGTTACGGGCCACTCGTTCTCACCAAACCTGATACCGTTCCAACACGACGGATCGACCGATGGGCTCCGCCAGCGCCGCGCCCGTGGTCGAACTCGCCGACGTCCGGAAGACGTACTACGTCGGCGGCGTCGTCGAGGCGATGGCCGGCGTGTCGCTCTCGCTCGACGCCGGGTCCTACACGGCCGTGATGGGACCGAGCGGGTCGGGCAAGAGCACCCTGCTCAACCTCGTCGGCGGCCTGGATACGCCCGACGAGGGCCGCGTCACCGTCGACGGGCGCGACCTCTCGACCGCCAGCGAGGACGAACTCGCGGCGGTCCGGGGCACCGACGTCGGCTTCGTCTTCCAGACGTTCAACCTGATGCCGCGGCTCACGGCCGTCGAGAACGTCGCCCTGCCGCTGGTCTTCGACGGCTGGGGCCGCGCCGACCGTAGCGAGCGCGCACGCGAGCTGCTCGAAGACGTGGGACTGGGCGACCGCCTCTCACACCTCCCGACCGAGCTGAGCGGCGGCCAGCGACAGCGCGTCGCCATCGCGCGTGCGCTCGCGACGGATCCCGCGATCATCCTCGCCGACGAACCGACCGGCAACGTCGACACGGAGACCGGCGACCGGATCATGGCGCTCCTCGGCGAGTTGCACGCCGGCGGCCACACCATCCTGCTGGTGACCCACGAGCGCCGCATCGCCGAGCACGCCGAGCGTATCGTCCACGTTCGCGACGGAACTATCGAGCGGATAGAGGACCTCGGCGACCGATGAACCCGCGAGAAGCGGTCTCGATGGCGGTGCGGTCGATCCGGTCCCATAGGCTCCGGTCGGTCCTGACCGTCCTGGGTATCGTCATCGGTATCGCCTCCGTCGTCACGTTCGCGACGTTCGGTGCCAGCGTCGAGGCGGAGGTCCTGGGTGACCTGGAGGGCTCGGGCGCGAACAACGTCTACGTCTTCGCGTCTCCCGAAGACGACGACGGGTTCGACCGGGCGGTCCAGCCGCTCTTTACGGCCTACGACGTGAACCAGATACGCGACATCGACGGCGTGCGGGCCGTCGTCCCCCAGGGGATCGTCCAGGTGGGCGCCGTCACCCACGGGAACGAGACGGTCGCCAGGCAACAGGTGACAGCGACGGTGCCCGAGACGTTCTCGAACGGTTCGACCGTCGCCGGCCGGCCGTTCGAACTGGGCGCCGCGGAAGCAGTGGTGAACGAAGAGGCCGCGACCGGGTTTCGGGACAACCTCACTGTCGGCGACGAACTGCGGCTGGAACTGTCCGACGGCGGGGCCCGGAACGTGACCGTCGTCGGTATCGTCAACGGGACAGCGGGCGAGTTACCCGTCGGCGGGTTCGGCCAGCAACCCCGGATCTACGTCCCAGCCGACCCGTTCTACCGGACCGTCGTCGAGAGCCCGACCGTCGGCGTCAACCAGCTGGCGTACCCACAGGTGACCGTCGTCGCCGACCCTGCCCGGACCGAGACCGTCGAGCAGTCGGTCGCGGCGTACCTGGCGAACGAGTCGGACGCCGGCCAGCTGAAGAGCGACGACGTGGAACTCGTCACCCGGACCAGCGGCGACTTCGCCGAACAGATCGGCGACGTGATCGGCCAGATCACCCGCTTCGTCACCGGTATCGCCGTGATCGCCCTCGTCGTCGGGGCCATCGGCATCGCCAACATCATGCTCGTCAGCGTCACCGAGCGGACTCGCGAGATCGGGATCATGAAGGCCGTCGGCGCGCGCAACCGCGACGTCATGCAGCTGTTCCTGTTCGAGGCCGCGCTGCTTGGGCTGGCCGGCTCCGCGGTGGGTGTCCCGCTCGGCCTCGTCGTCGGGTGGGCCGCGACGCGATACGCCGAGGTGTCGTTCGCGCTCGCACCGGTCTGGATGGCCCTCGCCGTCGCCGTGGGCGTGCTCGTCGGCGTCGTCTCGGGGCTCTACCCAGCCTGGCGCGCCGCCCGCGTCGACCCCATCGACGCGCTGCGCCACGAGTGACGGGGCTACTCCAGAACCACCTTATAGCCCCCTCGTCGTACCAACACGCGATGGCACTCTCGGAGGAGGCACGGGAACGGCTCGTGGACGTCGTCGAACTCCAGCCCACGAAGAACGCCGAACTCCAGGACCGGTGGGACATGGAGAGCGGGAGCGAGGTCCACCAGTTCCTCGAGAACGAACTCAAGGAGTACTACTACCGCAACGAGGACAGCCTCATCTGCGCGACGCCGGAGGCGGTCGAACTGGTCGGCGGCCCCGACGCCGAAGGGCAGACTATCGCCGTCACTGCGCTCCAGTCGGCGATTCTCGAGGTCGTCGCAGGCCCCGACGAGGACAGCCAGAGCGTCGTCTCGGTGCTCCACGACGTGCGCGAGACGGGACGGGACCCGACCGTCGACGAGGTCCGCTCGGCCCTGCGAAGCTTGGTCGACAAGGGCGTCGTCGAGACGGTCAAGAAGACGGTGCCGACGTTCCGGCTGGCCGTCGAACGCGACCAGCTCGACGTCGAGACGCTGGAGGAGTAGTCGTCGTTCTCCGGGGTTCGTCGACGGTCGTGTTTGACTGCCGACCACTGGACCGTTGGGTACAGATCAACTACGTAGCGATCAGCGGATTTCGGCGTTTCAGCAGTGAGCACGAATTCAAACACCTCGAAAGCCCTCGGCGCGCTCGACTCGTGCGACTCGTCGCGCTCCTCGCTCCGCTGCGGTGCTTACTTTGTCGGACGTCGGCGACCGCACCTCGCCCTTTCATTCCGCCAGGATCAACCTCGCTCGCGCGATGAAACGCGCTCGCGATTATGGCCACCAAACCTCCCCGAATTCGGCGCGTCCGCGCCGAATCACGCTTCCTGACCGCCCCGAAACCGCGCGGCGGTCGGCCGGGAGCGCGTTTCATCGCGCGATCAGGGGAAGGGCAGGGCTGCGGTGTGGGCCTGGCGGACTGAAAGGGCGAGGCGTGTTCCGGGAACCCGGGCGACGCAAGCACCGCAGCGGAGCGAGGAGCGCAGCAAGCCCCGGGACCGGAGCGCGCCGAGGGCTTTCTGGGTGTTGCTGTCAATATTCGTTTCACTGGCTCAACTGAGAACCACCCGGTCAGTACACACGCCTACCGATCGGCGATTCGTCGGGATAGCCTCTGAAGAGTCAGAGACCATAGATACCGCTACTCCAGTCCCGGCCGCTCACGCCGTCGCTGGTCGGCGAGCAGTCGCTTGATGCCCTTTCCAGGGCCGCCCTCGATTGGCCAGCCGCGCGAGCGCCAGACCGGTGGTTCGGGTTCGAACGACGGACAGGAGTGTCGACACTCGCTGGCGGTCGGCGTCCGCCCCTTCGCCGTGCAGTGGGGGACGAAGCCAGTCTCGTCAGCCCGAAGCTGGAAGTGCCGGCAGTCGGGTCGCATCGTGTCGGCGAACGACCGCCAGCCACGTTCGTAGGCTCGCTCGGCGATTTCCAGGCGCTTCTGTGCCTTCCACTCGGGGTCGGCGTACTCGAACCGGCCCGCCGTCGTCGCGTGCTCGCTCGGACCGGGATTCTCCAGGATCTGGGTCCCGGGCTCGTCGACGGCGAGCGTCCGTGGATGCCAGGAAGTCTCGGCCACGTCCGCGTCGACGTCGAGCGTCAGGACGCCGGCGTCGACCGGCAGGTCCTCCAGCAGGATGGGTTCGACCGTCTCGCCGGTGGCGGCGGTCGCGACCCAGACCTCGTCCGCTAACCCGAGGGCGACGTCGAGGTGGAGTTGCGGCGCCAGGTCGCGGGCCGCGCTGGCGTCCAGGTCCGGTTTGTTCTCGATGGCGACGACGCGCTCGACCCAGTCGGGATACTCGTACGTGCGCCGAATTTCTATCTTGTTCCCGCGCTTGCGGGTGTCGAGAATGCCCCGGTCCCCCGCCCGATGTATCGCTTCGCGGACGTACTGCCAGGGGTAGCCCGGGTCCGGGAGGGCGTCCTGGTACCACTCCCACTCCGCGGGCGCGTGGGGAAGGATATCGAGGAGGTCCGAGTCGAGGCGCTTCTCGCCGAAGCGGGCTCGCTGGCGGAGCCCCGCGGGGTCGCACTCGACGACGATGGTGTCCCACCGGCGTCGTTTCGTGCCGAGCTGCCGGGCGACGATGGCGGGTGGGTCGTTCGAACCAGTGGGTGGCCAGTTGTCCTCGGCCCACTGGCAGACCCGCAGTTCGAACGCGAACTCGCTGTCGACCACACCGGCCGAAAGACCCGGGGCGTAATATACTGCCCGACGCCGGGACGAGGGTCGGTTCGGACGGTACTCCCGGTGATACGGTGACGCGTCGGCGACTGCTCAGGACCGATTCCGCCATCGAACCGATGCGAGACGAGCCGTACCGTCCGGTTTCGACTCGTCCCGGTGGCAGTTTTTAGACCGTGACGCGGAGCTTCACGGGTACGTCTGCGGACGAACGGGAGGATGAGCAGGACCGACGAGCGGGACCAGACGGCCGCCGGAATTCGTCGACTGATCGAGAAGCGCTGCTGTCCGACCGACGGGAACAGGGAACGGACCGGACTGCACCGCTCACCCGCCCTGATCGTCCGCTTGCGCACGCCAGCTACTCCTCGTCTTCTTCTTCGTCCTCGCCCGCTTCGAGTTTCTCGTCGAGGAACTCGTGGGCCTCTTCGAGGATCTCGCGGGGGCCGTCCTGCGTGACCGTGTTGATCGCCTGCTCGTAGTCGCGCCACTGCAGGTCGCGGTGTTCGTTGGACAGTTCTGCCGACGCCTCGTACGATTTCGCGACGAACAGGTGGACCGTCTTGTGGATGGTCTTCCCGTTCGCCTCGAAGACGTAGTCGTAGTCTTTGCGAAAGCCGTCTAACAGCCGGAAATCGCCGATTCCGGCCTCCTCTTTCACTTCGCGTATGGCGGTCTGTTGTAGCTCCTCTTCGCCCTCGACCCCACCTTTGGGGAACTCCCAGTCACCCGGGCGGCTCTTGAGCAGCAGGTACTCCCGCCGGCCACGCGTGTCGCGAAAGAGGATGGCTCCCGCGCTCGTGGCCTCTATCATTATCAACGGGTATACGACCGTAACTTAAGAGCATATCGGACGCCCGACGGCCAGACCGGGTGCAGCGACGCGCGCGTGGCCACTCGTGGTGGACGAGTGACATGCCGCCCACGAAGAGGTGCGCTTTTCACCCTCGCATTCGGACGGATCGACAGATGCCGTTCGTCACCAAACTCACCCTGGAAAGCGGGGACCGGCACCGTCTCGACGACGTCGTCGACGACATCAAGCGCCGCGCCTCGCGCAAGGGCGTCGAGTTGAAGGGGCCACACCCGAGCCCCCCCGAGCACCTCCGGGTGCCCCAGTCGAAGACACTCGGTCCCGGGAGCGCCCGCTTCGAGTCCTGGGAGTACACCGTCTACACGCGCACCATCGAGATCGTCGGGTACGAGGACTTCGCCCGCGACGTCGCCGGCAGCGAGTATCCCGAGGGGATCCACGTCGAGGCCGAAGTCGAACAGCGTACGCACGCAGGCAACTGATCCCCGGCTCTCAGGCAACTGATCCCCGGACCCCCGGCAACTGATCCTAAGTTCTCCGGCGTCGTCGCTCGGGTATGGACGCCGACCGCTTCGACCGACTCGTCTCGCTCCGACGCGAGTTACACCGCCATCCAGAGCCCGCGTGGTGCGAGTTCTACACGACCGCGCGAATCATCGAGGAGTTAGACCGCATCGACGTCGACCGCCAGTACGTCGGTCCGGACCTCTACTCGCCCGAGGACCGCCTCGCCGTCCCCGATGCCGACGAACTCGACCGCTGGTACGACCGCGCACGCGATGCCGGCGCTGACCCCGACGTCCTCGAACGACTCCGAGGTGGCAACACCGGGGTCCTCGCCGTGCTGGAGAAGGGACCTGGGCCCACCGTCGGTTTGCGCGTCGACATCGATGGCCTGCCGCGCGAGGAATCGACCGGCCCGGGTCACGTTCCCGCGGACGAGGGGTTCCGTTCGGAGACCGGCGCGATGCACGCCTGCGGCCACGACGCCCACGCCGTCTTCGGCCTCGGCGTCCTGGAGGCCGTCGCCGAGAGCGACTTCGAGGGGACGCTGAAAGTTCTCTTCCAGCCAGCCGAAGAGGTCGTCGGCGGGGCGAAACCCGTCGCCGAGAGCGGCCACCTCGACGACGTCGACTCGTTCCTGGCCGTCCACGTCGGTCTCGACCACCCCACCGGCGAGGTCGTCGCCGGCATCACCGACTTCCTCGCCGTCAGCCAGTTCGCGGCGAACTTCACCGGCGAACCGGCCCACGCCGGCGGTCACCCGGCCCAGGGCCGCAACGCCGTCCAGTCGATGGCAGCCGCCGTCCAGAACCTCTACGCCATCCCGCGAAACGAGGGCGGCGCGACTCGCGTCAACGCCGGCGTCGTCGAGGGCGGCACCGCGACGAACATCGTCCCCGAGCAGGCCACCATCGAGGGCGAGGTCCGCGGCGAGACGACCCAGCTCATGGAGTACATGCGCGAGCGCGCGGACGACGTCCTCGACCACGCTGCCGGAATGCACCAGTGCGAGGTGTCGGTCGAGACGACGGGTGAGGCCCCCAGCGCCGAGAACGACGACGTCCTCGTCGACCTGGCCTACGACGTCGCGGGCGAGATTCCGTCGATATCTTCACGTCTTCGAACCGACCCGCTGGGCGGGAGCGAGGACGCGACCTTCCTGATGCGCCGGGTGCAAGAGCAGGGCGGGCTAGCGGCGTACGTCGCCGTCGGAACTGATCATCCGGGCGGGCATCACACGGCGACGTTCGACGTCGACGAGGACTCCATCGCTATCGGCGTGGACTGGCTGAGTGCCGTCGTCGAGAAACTCGGCACGAATGCAGGAAACTGAACCGGGACCGGAGTACACTCAGTACTTCGCGTCGGCGCCGGTGACCTCGTATATCTCGTCCATCAGGTCGTCGCGCTCGGACTGCCACTGGTCGAACCTGTCGGGACTCGACGGGTACGACTCGTAGTGGTCCTTCAACTGGTCGGCGAGCCCCTTCGCCTTGTAGAGGTCGTAGATGGTGCCCCAGTGGCCGAAGCTCTTCATCGCTGTCTTGAGTTTGAGTCCCAGGCTGATCTCCGCAGACCCCGAGTACAGCGCGTCGGCGATCTTGTTCGCGGGCAGCGAGGCGAGCAGCCCCATCAGGTCGTCGACCTCGACGGCGGTCGTGAAGATGTTGTAGACGTCCAGCGCCGCGTAGCGGGCGCCGAAGTGGTCCATCACGCGCTCGTTGTAGCGCCAGAGGGCGGCCTCCTGGTCGGTGGTGCCGTCCTCGATGGCCTCGATGGCCTGCTCACCGGCGTACTGGCCGGCGTAGGCCGCGCCGGCGATGCCGCCGCCGGTGGTGGGGTTAACGTGACCAGCGGCGTCGCCGACAGCCATGTAGCCCGGGGCGACCGCCGAGTCGTAGGGCCGGCGGGTCGGGAGAGCGGCGCCGAGTTTGTCCTTCACCTCGGCGTTGCGGAACTCCGAGCGCCCCTCCAGGTCTTCCTTGAGGTCGTCGACGAGTTCCATGGGCTCTTCGTTCATCTGGAAGCCGAGGCCGACGTTTATCTCCGTGTCCGTGCGCGGGAAGTACCAGAGGTAGCCTGCGGCGCGATCCGTGGGCTTGAAGACGAGCGCGTCGTCCCAGGGGACGGGCTCCTCAGTCTCGACGATCTCGCGGTACGCCGAGCAGAACTGCGAGTAGGTGACGTTGGTGTCGAACGTCGCGTCGTCGAAGTCGACCTTGTCCTGGAGCAGGGAGAGCGACCCCGCGGCGTCGACGACGACGTCGGCCTCGTAGGTGACGGGGTCGCCCTTGCGGACGGCCGACAGGCCGGTGACGACGCCATCGTCGTCCTGGGTGACGTCTTTGACGACGGTGTCGTAGTGGAACTCGACGCCCGTCTTCGCGGCGCCCTCGATGAGGAGGCGGCCGTACTCCCAGCGGTCGATGACGGCCAGTTCGCCCGGGACGGGAATCTCGAGGACGGTGTCCTCCTGTGGGATCTCGAAACGACCGTGGTCGACGCCGGTGTTGGTGAAGGCGTCCTCGATCTGCGATTTGGGGATGGCGTCGGGGAAGTTGCTCGCCCCCTTCAGCGCGTCCCCACAGGCGATGTGACCCGCCTCGGACTCGTCTTTGCGCTCGACGACGACGACGTCGTACCCCTCGCGGGCGAGCGTGGCCGCGGCGTAACAGCCGGAGGTCCCCGCGCCGACGACCGCGACGTCGACGGACTCGGTGCGGGGCGTCGCCGACGCGCCGTCGGCGGAACCGGGCTTCGTAGTGGTCATGGCATGGTCTGCTGGCCCGAGGGAGAAAACTCTTTTCAGACCGATGCGCGAGGCGAGAAAACCGGCGCTAAAACGCCTCAGCGTAACGATGAATGGCATCTCGGTATATCAACGCCACGGTCTAACGGGGGTGTTCCGGCGTGAGCCCGGACACGGTCGACCCCGACCAGACGGTCTACTTCGCTGCGAGTCACAAGGGCGGCGCAGCGAGGAGCTTCCACACCGAGCGGGATTGTCGCCAGCTCGCGAAGGCGAACAAGATCCACGAACGCCAGCGCCGGAACGTCGGGACTCGGAAGACGCTCTGTGCGTACTGCGCCGGGACCCGTGAGCCCGGGCACGACCCGAGTTTCGACCACCTGCAGTCCCTCAAGGAGGCCGCAGAACAATGAGCACCGACGCCGACAGCCGCGACCTCATCTGCGGGTGTCCTGGCTGCAGGGAGTCCGCTGCGCTGGTCATCCGCCACCCGACGAAGGGGCAACGGACCGTCTGCGATGGCCACGCCGGCGACTACGAGGTGATTCGGCGTGCCCAGTGACGAGAGCGATGTGAAACGGACTGCTGTCGTAGAACTCACTGCCAGTGAAGCTCGGGATGCGAAACTGGCAGCATCGAAGGAGGGGATGGACCGAGACCATCCTGCGCTGGAGGAACTGGACCGTGCGTTCGGAGACGAACCGGCGGACCAGCCTTCGGGGAAAATGCGGTTCATGGCGAGTGCCGCCGGCCTCTGTGAAGTCGCGATGAAGGCCCAGACGCATGGCAAACAACGCCGCGAGAAGGGGCACAACGCCGCCCAGTCGAAGTACTACAGTGTGGGTGATAAGATGGAGAGTCAGCTAATTCGACAGGGTGAGTGGACGGAGGTCGACCGTTACAGCGACACAGACAACGAGCAGGGTGAGTCGTCCGATGACTGACGACGAGTCCGGACCCCGAACGGAGGACGTCCTCCAGGTCGCCCGGCGAGCGCTCGCGAAGACGAACGACCTCGAGGACGACGTCGCCGAGCTGCAGGCAGATCGCGAGGACCTCCGGGACAAGCTTACCGCCGTGCAACTCCGCCTCTCCGAGATCGACGAGGAGCGCGACTACTCCGCGCTCACGCTCGACGAGAAGATCGGGAAGGTCCGGGAGCACGCGTTCAACAGAGCCACGGAGGGGCACGGAAAGGCCACGCTCGACTACAACGCTATCCAGTGGGAGGTCTTCGACGGCGAGCCCGGGCCGAACCACTGCTACAAGCTCCTGCGGCTGGCAGCCGGTCTGACCGACGCTGACGAGAAGCGGCCCACCGGCGGCGAGATCCCCGGGTTCCAGTGCCGCGACCCGGACGGAGACAACTACCACCTCGCCGTCGATGCCGAGCGAGCAAAACGAGGCGCGGCGTTTTATCCTGGGAATAAAACGGCCCAGGAGGGGGCCCGCTGAACATGGCCCGATACGACCGCGGCATTCCACCTCCAGTTGTACTCGTTGTAAGTTACGTTGTAGTGTAGTTTGTACAAACGGACGGATAGCCTGGGGTCCGTCGACCAACGCGTCGCCACGCGTCGTTGTTGGTCGTCGATAAGGCCGATTTCGGCTTTATTCCCAGGAAAAAGCGAACCCACGATGGACGGAACACAAGCCACCACCGAACTCACGGACGCCGTACTCGAACTGTACCGCAACTACTACCGAGAGGAGATCGGGCAACTCGCCAACCGCTACCCGTCGGAGCAGCGCTCCCTGGAGGTCGACTGGTCGGACCTCTACAGCAAGGACCCAGACCTGGCGGACGACCTCCTCGAACACCCAGGCCAGATCATCGACGTCCTCGAGGAAGCGCTGCGCCTCTACGACAAGCCCATCGACCGCGAGCTCGCGAACGCTCACGTACGCGTCTACAACCTCCCGGACGAACACACCTACTTCCCGACTGAGTTCTCCCCGACGGAGGAGGCTGGCGGCTACCGGACCATCCGGGGCGACGTCCTGGTCTCGACGGAGACGTACTCGAAGATCGAGGTCGCCGCGTTCGAGTGTGACCGTTGCGGCACCCTCACCCGGATCCCACAGGCCGACGGGGACTTTCAGGAACCGCACGAGTGCCAGGGGTGCGAACGACAGGGCCCCTTCACCGTCAATCACGACCAGTCGGAGATGGTCGACGGCGAGACCATCCAGCTGCAGACGCCGCCGGAGGTCGCTGGCGGCGCCGGTCGGACCCTACAAGTGTTCGTCGAGGACGACGCGACGGACAAGGTGGAGATGGGCGACCGCATCGCCGTCTCGGGCGTCCTCCACCTCAACCAGAAGACGAAGGGGCGCAACCAGAAGACGGGGCAGTTCGAGCCCTACCTCGATGGGCACCACATCCAGATAGAGGAAGCGACGCAGGCGAACATGGAGATCGACGCCGACGTCCGCTCCGAAGTCGAAGCGCTCGCGAACGGCGAGAAGGGCGACCCGCTGACCGTCGCCGCAGACTCACTCCACACGGGCGTGTACGGCTACGAAACGGAGAAGCGGGCGCTCATCCTGGCCATCATCGGCGGCGCGACGAACACGCCGGACGTCCGCGGGAAGTTTCACGTGCTTTTCATCGGCGACCCGTCGACCGGAAAGTCCCAGCTCATCAACCGCGTCAACGAGATCGCCGCCCGGTCCATCTCGGTGAGTGGCCAGCAGTCTTCGTCGGCGGGCCTCGTCTCAACCGCCACCCAGGGCGAGTTCTCCGACGGTCGGTGGACGCTCTCGCCGGGTGCGTTCGTCAAGGCGAACGAGGGCGTCGTCACCATCGACGAGCTCGACGACATGGACCCGGACCACCGGAGTTCCATGCTCGAACCGATGGCGAACCAGAAGGTCAGCGTCTCGAAGGCGGGCATCAACGCCACGCTGTCGACGAAGACGGCGGTCCTCGCAGCGGCAAACCCCAAGGGCTCCCGGTTCGACCCCTTCGACGCCCTGGCGGAACAGTTCGGGTTCGCGTCGAACCTCATCAGCCGGTTCGACCTGGTGTTCACGTTCCGCGACCAGCCCGACCAGGAGGACGACGCGGACATCGGCAACCACGTCACGCAGTACCGGGACGCGAAGATTCGGGCCGAACGCGGCGAGGAGATCCCCGAGGAACAGCAGGAAGTCGTCGACCAACCCGTTCCCGACGACACGCTGCGCATCTGGCTCGCCCTGGCCAACCAGCAACCGGACCCCGTGTACGAGAGTGACGAGGTCCGCCAGCAGCTGGTCGACAGCTTTGTCACGCTGCGCGGGGCGAACGGCTACGCCGAAGACACGGAAGTCCCGGTGACGTTCCGGAAGCTCCCCGGCGTCGAGCGCATTGCCCGGGCCCACGCCAAGCTGGAGTTCTCGCCGGTCATCACCCAGCGCCACGCCGACCAGGCGATGGACATGGTCGGACAGTCCATGCAGGACTACCAGAAGACGGAGGACGGCAAGTTCGACGCGGACATCGCGGAGACAGGGTCGTCGAAGTCCCAGAAGAAACGGGCAGAACTCATTGAGGGCGCCATCAAAGACCTCCAGTCCGCCTCCGACGAGGACATGGCGAAGGTGGACAAGGTCATCGCCGAACTGGACGGCGACGTCGACGCCGATCGCGTCGAGGACCACATCCAGAAACTCATGCACAGGAAGGGCGAGGCAATCGAGCCCCGAACGGGCTACGTCCGCTACCTGGGGGAGTGGTGAACCCCTGCCCCACCCCCTCACCGAAAACGTTAAGCCACTAGAACATGATACGTTCACATACGCACCGGGCGCTCACCAGAAACGGTCCTGAGGCCGAGCTGACGCGACGACGCCCAGGGTCGAGCCACCAGGCTCATTTTACTTGTTCAAATGTCACAGGCAGTTAACACATCCAGCGGCAGCGACGCGAGTCCAGCCCGCCAGGGAGACGGCAGTCTCTCGCTGAAGGCAGCGCTGGAGTGGTTCGAGGAGCACGTCTGGCACACGCACCAAATCTGCTCGAACTGCTTCGCCCGGCTCAAACACTCCCAGGAAGTCCAGCGGGACGCGTGGGGGCACACCGAAACGGACTCCTGGAGAAGCGAGACCGCGACGCTGGAGCACGGCCACGACCCACTCCCAGACCCGCCGAAGACGACCTGCGAAGAGTGCGGGTCGATGCGCGGGCTCAAGCAGTACGACACGCTGTCAAAGGGGCAGGCCGTCGACCGCGTCCCCGAGCTGGTCGACCGCGTCCAGGAGGCGGGCTTCCTCGTCGACGTCGGGACCGTGTACGGCGTCGTTCGCGAGTACAAGCGCTCGGAGGACCACGCCAGCAACGACAAGGAGATCTTCGCCGTCGCGACCGCGCTCGGAGTCGAGAAAGCATGAGCACGCACTCCGCCGACGTTTCGAGAGACCCCTCGGAGTACCGTCTCTCCATCCACGCCCAGCAACGTCGGCGGGAGCGCGACATCGAGTGTTCGGAGATCGCTGAGGCGATTCGAGGTGGGGAGGTTCGCAACACCGACGACGTCGACCTCCGCCACTTCGTCTACGAACTCCCAGACGCGGACGTCCCGGTCTACGCTGCGGCGGACGTCACGTCGGGCGAGATCGTCACCGTCGGCTGGAAGGACCAGTAACGCAGACCCCGATGACCCCGACGCGAGGGTGAGGGTCTGCATCGTCGCACGAAGCGGGCATCTACCATCGCCGACGCGGTCCAGTTGCATACGTTCTGGCCTACATCGCTTTCCGTCAGTTCCCGTTGCGCCCGCTATCTGCCGGCCACTGGGAGCGACCACGGGGCTACAAGCCCGGGGACAACCCGGGACGCCACGTGGCCGTGCCAGGGTTCGATTCTCCTGAGGCCGGCCTTTAAACATGAGATACTCCAGAGAAGACTGTATCGAGGCCCTTCGGAAGGCAGCCGAAGAGTATGGACCGGACCTCACGGTAACGCAGTACCGAGAAAGCGGCTTCTGTCCGAGTGACCGGACCATCCTGAACAGGTTCGGAACTTGGAATGAAGCAAAGGAGGCTGCCGAGCTCGACGCTACTCGCGTTGGTCTCACGCTGGACAACAAGTACGGCCCAGCGGGATATAGGACCACACCGGACGGCTACTGCAGCTGGCAGTTCCAGGAGTTCGGCGACTGGGCTGCCGTGAAAGTCCACCGGCTACTCGCAGTTTCCGAGTTCGGGTTCGATGCAGTAACCGACAAGGTGGTCCACCACAAGAACGACATCCCCTGGGACAACAGACCTGAGAACCTCGAACCGATGGGGCGTGCCGAACACACGGCCCACCATCGCGAACAACAGGAAGCGCGGCGCGCATCTACCTCGTGATTGGCACTATCAGGTTCGACTCCTGAACGAGGCCTCCCCTCGCCGGCGGCTTGCCTACCCGTCGTCGAGGGCGCCACGTAGTCGGTCACCCACCCCCCGACCGACACGTAGCTTCCACCACACGCTCCTTTTCCGTACCAGTCGCCAGCAGTACACGCTCGGGCGCAACCCCCGGGGGCGACCATCGAGCAACAGCATGGCACCATGTCAACGACCAATACCACCCTTCTCGACGAGATCGCGGAGTACAACGACTCGCTCGACGACTGCCTGAGAGGCCGATTCGGGATGACGCTCAAGACCTTCAAGACCATCAAGGCGACAGCCCAGCTCGTCGGCGCCGGTGCCGGTGTATACGCAATGTCACTCGGCGCCCCACCGCTGGCGACGTTCGCCCTGATGGCCATCATCATCTCCGGGCCCGAAGCCATCGAGTATCTGATCAACGACGGCGACCCCCACCGATGAACGTCCCCAACGCCGGCGAGTTCATGGACGACCACGAGGAGCAACACGCCGTCGGCGCCGGGCTCGCACTCGGCTTCGGTGCCGTCGTCGCCGGCGAGTACGGCGCGCTCGCCATCCTCCCCGCACTCGTTCAGCAGGCACTCGAACGCAAGCGACGTCCCAAGGCGTCCGCCACGCAGGACCTCGCGAACGACATCCGCCGTGAGGTCCACTACTTCGTCGCGGCGGCCGTCGTCGGTGGCCTCCTCGGCGCCGTCGTGCTGGTCGCGACCGGCGGAACGCTCCCTCTGTAGTCATGACCGCCGAGCATCCCGAAGACTGGACGCCCGCCCGGGGCGCGTTCACACAGGAGGCGCTGGAGATCGCCCTCGACGGCCTGGAGGACGAGGCGGACGAGTACGATGGAGAGTTCGCGGCGGGGATACGCTACGCGGAGCAGTACATCGCGGAGGCACTACAGACCGATGAGTGAGTTCGTGACCGAGGACGGCGTCCCCACCAGCGGGATCTGCAACGCCTGCCAGACGCCCGGTGCCGATGCCCGGCTGGCTGATGGCGAGCTCTACCACATCGACTGCGCCCCGGAGGAACTACTGGGATGAGCGACGATATCTGCGGCGCCGACACCACGGGAGAGGAGCCGTGCCAGAACCCGGCCGGCGAGAACGGCCGGTGCTGGATACCTTCCCACAACGACGCCGGCGCGGAGAATCCCGCCGGGCGTCCGTCGAAGTTCAACGACCAGCGCGCCCTGGACGCCATCGAGGCTGCCCGGGAAGGCCTGAGCAAGGCTGGGTGTGGTCGTGCCGCAGGTGTCGCCGACGGTACCATCCAGAACTGGCTCGACGCCAACCCGACGTTCACCGACGAAGAGGGTGAGGAGCGAGAATTTTTCCGTGCCTTCATGCGCGCGCGTCGGGTCGGCGAGACGAACCTCGTCCAGGGCGGGCTCTACGACGAGGATACGGACTCGTCGATGGCGAAGTTCCTGCTGGCCTCGTCGTTCGACTACAAGAAGACCGAGCAGCGGGAGGTGACCGGCGAGGGCGGCGGGCCCGTCCAGGTCGACGTCAACGAGACGATCGTCGAGACGCCCCACTCCGAGGAGGACTGACCCATGAGCACCGACACCGTCACCGTCGACTGGAAGTGGACGGACTACCAGGCGAAGGTCCGGGACGCCCTCGAGGCGGCCGAGCACGACCTCGTCGTGTTCCGGACGGGCTACGGTGGCGGGAAGTCCATCACGGGAGCGCAGTGGATCCACCGCGGCGCCCTGCAGCTGGACCACGGCGAGAGCCTGGTCATGGCGCAGGACTTCCAGAAGGGGCGAGGGACTACGTTCAAGGTCTACTGGGAGACGCTCCCCGGCGAGAACACCGTCCCCGACGATGCCGAGGGCGATCCCGAGAACTCGCCTATCATCGCTGGCTACAACGCCAACGAGAATCGGGTCACGTACATCACCGGGCACAAGGTCCGCCTCGGGAGCGCGGACAAGTGGAACCGGTACGCCGGTGGTGAGTTCCACCGCATCTGGTGTGACGAGGTCGCTCACTACGACAACACGGACCTTTACCGGCTCCACGAGATGCTCGTCACTCGCCAGCGGACGGCGGCGGGCCCCAACACCACGCTCTGGACGTCGACCGGCAACGGCTACAACCAGTTCTACGATGTCACCGAGCGCCAGGTCAACAAGGACGACGAGCCACTCCCGTGGGCGGACTCCATGAAGGTCATCGTCGCGTCGACGGAGCACAACACGCTCCTCCCCGAGGACGGCCTGGAGAAGATCAAGAACCAGTTTCAGGGCACCGCTCGCGAAGAGCAGGGCCTCCACGGTGGCTTCGCCGCTGCGGAGGGGCTCGTCTACGACGATTTCAACCGCAACATGCACGTCGTCCAGGCGGAGGACGTCGCCGACCGGCTCGTCGAGGGCCACGCCATCTACGGCTACGACGCCGGGTGGGACGACCCGCGCGTGGTTGTCGAGATCCGTCGCACCCACGCCGACCAGTACGTCGTCTGGGACCTCTTCTACGAGTCCGAGTCCCGGCTGGCCGAGCTGGTCGACCCCGACGACGTCCTCGACGACCCGGCGTGGATGGACGGCCGGCCCGAGGGCTACGTCTACTGCGAGCACGAGCCTGCCCACATCCAGCAATTTCGGCAGGCAGGCTGGCCGGCGGTGAAGGCGGAGAAGAGCCTCGACGGTGGCATCGACCACGTCCGCGACCGGCTGGCGACGGACGGCGAGGGCCGGCCGGGCCTGCTCGTGACCGAGCGCTGTTCCGACCTCATCCAGGAGTTCCTCTCCTACAAGGAGGAGCACGTCGGGAAGGCCGCGGCGAAGGACCACGCCCTGGACGCCCTTCGCTACGCGCTGTTCACGCACACGCCGGCGCCTGACCAGGACGACGACTCGACGGGAGTGAGCTACATATGAGCGAACACGAATCTGACGACCAGAAGGTATCGGTCAACGTCGAGGGGATCGGTGGTGGCAGTGGCGCACTCTCCAAGGCGGAGAACAGCACGCAGCTGGCCGAGCGCCGCATCCAGCGCCTGGGGAAGGGCATCAAGCCGCCGTACAACCCCGACCGGCTGGCTTCCTTCCTCGAACTCAACGAGACGCACGCGACAGCCGTCCGCAAGAAGGCGCGCTACGAGGTGGGCTTCGGCTTCGACATCGTCCCCCAGGAGGACGTCGAACCCGATGAGGCCAGTGACGAGGAACGGGAGACGGTCACCCAGTTCTGGCGGGGCCGCGACTCGCGCTGGTTGACCGGGCCGCACCAGTCGGCCGAACCCACCACGCCGGAGGAAGTGAAGGAACTCGCCCGACAGGACTACCACTCTATCGGGTGGGCCTGCCTGGAGATCCTGGCCAACGCGGAGGGCGAGCCGGTCGGCCTTGCCCACGTGCCGGCGAACACGGTCCGCGTTCGGAAGCCCCAGTCCGGGGAGGAAGACGAGCGAGCCATCGGGCACGACGCGCCGAAGGACTTCGAGGCGCGGGGCTACGTCCAGATACGCGACGGTCGGCGCCGGTTCTTCGGCGTCGCCGGCGACCGATACCGTGGCCAGGGCGAGGGCGACTCTCGCGAACCCCTCTTCGTCGACAAGAAGAACGGCGACGTCGTTCGTGGGAGTGCGGAGGAGCTGGACAACGGGCCCGCGAACGAACTCATCTTCATCCGGAACCCCAGTCCGCTCGAACAGGAGTACGGCATCCCGGACTGGGTGTCGGCCATCCGAACCATCTCCGCGGACGAGGCGGCGAAGGACTACAACCGCGAGTTCTTCGACAACGACACCATCCCGCGGCTGGTCATCAAGGTGACTGGCGGGGAGCTTACTGAGGAGTCCAAGAAGGACCTCAAGCAGATGCTCCACGGGCTTCGCGAGGAGTCTCACCGGACGGTCGTCCTCGAGGTCGAGAAGTTCCAGCAGCAACTCGACGAGGACGTCGAGATCGAACTCGAACCGCTGGGGCAGGGCATCAGCGAGGAGATGGACTTCCGGGAGTTCCGGGAGAAGAACGAGCACGAGATCGCGAAGGTCCACGAGGTGCCGCCGCTCCTCATCGGCGTGACGGAGACGTCGAACCGGAGCAACTCCCAGGAGCAGGTGCGCGACTTTGCGACGAACGTCATCGCGCCGGAGCAGCACAAGTTCGCCGAGCGGCTCTACCAGATCATCCACCAGCAGGCGTTCGGCGTCTCGGACTGGACCATCGAGTACGAGCTGCGCGGCGCCGACCAGCCCAAGGAAGAGGCGGCCATCGCCCGCCAGAAGATTCAGGCTGTCCGGGGCGCCATCCCGGTAAACCGGGCGCTGGAGATGATCGGCGAGGATCCGCTCCCCGACGACCACGAGGTCGACGGCGACACGCTCGTCTCTCAGGTCGGGCAGGACCCCACTGGCGGGCAGCCAAACGGAGGCCGTCCGGGCGGTGACGCGGCCGTCGATGCCCACTGCCCGCCGCCGGAGAACAAGATCGGCGAGCGTGACTGGGCCGACGTCGAGGCCGACCTCGCCCAGAAGGACCCGCTCGAACAGACGCAGTTCTCCAGTTCGAACCTCGACGAGGGCCTCTACGACTTCGGCGAGCAGGAACTCTATCTCTCGTTCAAGCGCGAGGACGGAACGAACTCCCTGTACGCGTACGTGGACGTCCCGGCGACGGAGTGGTCCGGGCTGGTGAACGCCTCCAGTCACGGGAGCTACCACTACGATAGCATCCGGCTGGAGTACCCCTACATCGAGATCACCAACTTCCACGACCGCCTGCCGGAGGGGCCAAGCCCCGACCCGGAGGACGTCCCCGACGACATCCCGACGTAGGCGATCACTGATGACCGCGGGCGCTCCCCGACGTCCCGCGCGAGGTTCGACCGGGCATCAAGGATTCTTCGACCACACATGACTGACAAGACTACGAAGCGCGGCGAGAAGCGCGGCGTCCTCTCGACCGGTCGAGCCAAGGAGCTCGGGAAGACGAAGGACGCCGACGCTGACGCCGCCGACGAGGACGATGAAGCGGAGGAGTAACGGATGTTCACAAGACTGACTGATCGAGTCCTGTCGCCCCTTCTCGGCGATCGGAGGGCGAACAGCGACACACGCCATCGGCCGCGATGGTGGCCCAGGAACTTCGACAAGCGCTGGCTGGGTGAACGTCTCGCTGTAATGGACATCGCGCCGTACAAGCCACCCTACCGACGCCACATCAAGGCGAAGGCCTGGGTCTGTACGAGCGTGTTCACCCGGCACGCGATTCTCGAAGCAGACCTCGATGAGCGGACTCTGGAGGTGAACATCTACTGATGCCGCCGGTAGCGAAGGCGGGCGGCCAGCAGTTCCGCAAGGACGTCGAGTTCGTCACGAAGGACGACGACGAGCAGGTCGCCGCCGGCATCGTGATGGTACCGGACAAGGCCGACCTGCAGAACGACTTTGCCCGAGAGGGCACCATCCGCGGGTTCGCCGACCAGTTCGAGACGTTCGTCGACGCCGGCGAGGCGGGCGGCGGCATCATGCACGCCGTCTTCCCGGACGACTGGATGGACCTCGAACGCAACGAGGTCCTGGACGAACCCGAGACGATCGGCGGGCGGGACGTCGACGCCGGCGCGTGGGTTCAGGAATGGGGCATCCAGAACGACGGCCTCTGGGAGCTCATCGACGACGACATCCTGACGGGCTACTCTATCGGCGCGATCCAGGTCGACTGGGACGGTCCGTACGAACAGGACGAGGCCGACGACGTCGACACCTCGGCGATCCCCGACGACGAACTCGTCTGGGAGCTCATCGACGGTATCATTCGCGAGGTGTCGGCGGTCGACATCCCGGCCGTGCCCGACGCGGAGATCCTCGAGACGAAGGCCGATGCGGAGAAGCGCCTGGGCGACTACGTCGGGGACCAGGACGGGTTCATCGAGGAAGCACTTCAGCGGGGCCACTCCGAGGCCGAGGCTGAGCAGCTCTGGGACGTCTGGAACTCGGCCATGCAAGTGGAGGGATCCGCCGAACCGGGCAACAAGGACAGCCTGCGAGAAGCAGCCAAGGCGTTCCTCGGCTCGCTCACCGGGACCGATGACGACGGCACGGACAGGAAGACGTCCGAGGCCCCGGACCAGGCGAAGGAGGGGCGGACCCTCTCGACGGCGAATCGCAACCGGCTGTTCGCGACCATCGACTCCTCGCTGGACATCCTCCAGGACGCCAACGTCGACCACGGCATGACGCGGTTCACCGACCGCGACGACGTCGCCTTCGACCTGAGCGAGCACAGCGCTCGCACGTGGGCAGAGGACGACGATCCCGAGGACGACGACGAGGATGAGGAAGAAGAGCCGGAGGAAGAGGACGGCAAGAACGCAGCCGGCGGCGAGACGCCGGGCGACAGCAACACCACAGACATGAGCGACGACAACAACGACGACCCGATGGCCGACGCCCCGGAATGGGCGAAGGCCCTCAACGATCGTATCGACGACATGGAGGGAGACAAGGACGCCGGCGGCGAGCCGGACGACCCGCTCGACGACGCACCCGAGTGGGCGAAGGGTCTCGCCGAGCGCGTCGACGAGATCGAAGAGAAGGCCCTCGACGACGACAGCGAGGAGGAGATGCCCGAGTGGGCGAAGGAACTCGAAGCGCGCATCGACACTATCTCGCAGCAGAGCGGCGTGTCGACGCAACTCGAAGCCGGCGCCGAGACCGAAGAGGACGAGGAAAGCGGACTCGGGGGCCTGGGGAAGGCCCTCTCCTGAGGTGAGCACTACATGAGCAACACTACCATCGACGCAGTGCGACAGCAGAACCAGCAGGCTACCCTCTCGCAGAAGGACGTCGACCTCGCGACGCTCGACGGCTTCCAGCTCCCCTCGGACGTCACCGAGGAGTTCCTGGAGCGGATGCAGAAGGAGGTCAACATCCTCGGGATGGCCGACACCATGACGCTCGCGCGTCTGGAGCAGGAAGTCCCGCAGTTCGGCGTGCCGCTGCTCTCGGGCAACCAGCGCTCGGAGGAAGCATCCCGAACGACGAACTCCGGGGTCGACTCGGGGCACGTCAAGTTCAACGCGACGGACAAGAGCTACTACATCCTCGTCGAGCCGACCCGCGACGCGCTCAAGAACACGCACTACGGGCCGGACCAGTTCGGCGACTACATCGTCGACCAGTTCGTCCAGCGGTGGGGGAACGACGTCGGCCTCATCGGCATCCGCGCGAACGCGGACAGCGGCAACCTCCAGGCCATCGGCGGCGACGCGTCGCTCGACAGCACCTGGAACGGCTGGATTGCCATCGCCGAAGGCGAGGACAGCGCCTCCGACCGCATCGGGCTGGAGAACACGGCCGGCGGCGAACTGACGACGATGCCGGAGGTCGACATGGCCTCCGCGGCGCCGGACACGCAGATGTTCAACGACACGATCCAGAAGCTGGATTCGCGCTACCGCGACCCCGACGACGTGGTCTTCCTCATGTCGCCGGACAAGGTCCAGGAGTACGTCTTCTCGCTGACCGAGCGCGAGGACCCGCTGGGCAGCGCCGTCGTCTTCGGCGAGTCCGACATCACGCCGTTCAGCTACGACGTCGTCGGCGTGAACGGCTGGCCGGACAGCTACGCCATGCTCACGAACCCCGACAACCTGGCGTTCGGGCTGTTCGAGAACATGGAACTCGACCAGACGACCGACACGGACAAGGTCCACGAGGACCGCCTCCACTCGCGCAACTGGATGGAAGGGCAGTTCGACTTCCAGATCAAGGAGCTCCAGGCTGGCGCTCTCGTGACGAACATCGGGTGATCCCCGATGACTGAACCCACCACGAACGCCCGGGTCCGCGACTACTTCGAGGGCACGGGCGGTTCGTACGCCGAGACGCTATCGCCGGGCAACGGCGCTGCGGTGGCGCCGAGCGAAGACACACGCACGGCCGTCGTCACCGCCGACGGAACGAACACGGTCGACCTCTCGAACAACGAGCGCGAGGGGCACGAGGTCACGGTCGTCCACAACGGCGGTGCGAACACGCCGACGATCGCCTTCGATGACGCTGACTTCGTCGGCACCGGGCCGGCCAACATGACCAGCGCCGGGGCCACCGCGACGGTTCGCAACATCGACGGGACGGCCGCCGGCTGGGTCGTCACCGGAACGGGGAGTGCCTGACCATGCCTCGGGTTGAGAAGACCAGGGGCGGTCGGGTGTACATCCGCCCGCTCGACGAGGAGTTCATGGTCGGAGACCAGGCAACTGTCGGTGACGATCTCGCGAGCCATCTCGTCGACGAGCGCGGCGACTTCGAGGTGGTCGACGACGCCGGCGATGGCGACGGCGGCCAAGAGGACGAGCCGCCCGACGAACAAGTGGACGGAGACGATGAGGACGTCGAGATCTGCGGCGAAGAGATGAGCGACGGCGAGGTCTGCGAGCGACCGGCCGACGAGTGCCCCTATCACGGCGACGAGGAGGACTGACGCATGGGCCGTTCCGCCAACGAGACCATCGACATCGAGACCGCTGGGAACAGCGTCTCCGTCGAGCTGGGCGGCGCGACGATCGTGTCGCTACACATCCGCGGCGACGCCGCAGCATCCTACCAGTGGGACGCGAAACCCCGGGGAGGTAGCTGGGTCCAGAACATCGGGACGGAACACTCGGGCAGTAGCGACTACGACGAGGTCTTCGAGACTGGTGTCGAGGAGGTTCGTGTTCGCTGTTCCAGCGGGACTGGTAGCGCCGGCGACTCTGCCAACATCTACCTCTCGGCCGGCGGCGGGTGACATCAACACATGGCTACAGGCTACTGCACCGTCGAGGACGTCCGCCGAGCGCTGCGGAAGGCCAAACTTCCGGGCGACGTCGGCCAGGACCGCGACATCGCCATCGACGCGATCGCCTCCCGGACCGAGTGGCTGGAGAAGACCATCTCCCGCCACTGGTACGAACCCAGCGGAATCACCGAGGACGATGATGACCTCATCCCGACGAGCCCGAAGACGCGGGACGACGAGCACGACATCCAGACTCACGGGGCGCTCGTCGACGGCGCGAGCGAGCGCGAGCGGTATCGCTACTCGCGCAACTCCGATGCGCTGCTGGAAGCAGGCCCGCGGCACGACCGGCAGCGCCGTCAGGACCTCCGCCGCGAGCCGAAAGAGGAGATCCGCCTCGCCTTCGGCGAACTCTGGGACGACACCGTCCCGGCGTATACGCGCATCACCCTCGCCCGGAAAGACGCCGACGCAATCAACGAGCTCTCGGTCGTGAACGCCGACGGCGGGTTCGACGACTGGGTCGGCAGCAACGACTACGACGGCGGCGTCGGCAACACCCACCGCGGCGAGGACTACTGGGTGCGCGTCAACAACGGCGGCGTGTCCGAGCTGTACCTGGACGTCCACGCGATGGACGATGACCTCGTCTCGCTATCGAACGCGGTGTACGTCGACCTCGATTACGGCCACGAGGGCATCCCGCGCAACGTCCGCCGGGCGGTCGCGTTCCTCGCCGGGTCGGACCTCGTCGAGGAGGCGGTCATCGAGATCCCCGACAACGCGACGCTCTACAACGTCGACACCAAGGCCGAGGAGATGCGCTCGAAGGCGGAGGAACTGCTCGACGTCTACCACGAGGGCGACCTCGGGATCAACCAGTGAAGCTGGAAGCCGACTTCGAGCAGAAGGCTCGCGAGGCGCTCCTGGACGATGTCCAGACGACGCTCGTGGGCGAACAGGCCAACCTCATCTACGAGTTCGTCGAGCTCGTCCACACCAACCTGCGAGCCTACGGGCAGCGACATGGCTACGATGTCGAGTCCACGATCGACTCGCTTGGCCAGCCCGAAGTCGACCGGTCGACGAACACAATTTCCGTCACGATCGGCTGGGAGTCCGAGCAAATGGGCCGCTGGGAGTTCGGGGTCAGCCCGCACACCATCGACGGCGACCCGCTGCTGAGCTTCGTCTGGGAGAATCCGCCGCAGTGGGTTCGCCAGGAGTTCGACCAGGCACGGACCGGCGGCGGCCAGTTCGCCTCGGGCTGGCGCGTGTTCTTCCAGTCTGTCGACCACCCCGGCATCCCCGAGTCACGGGCGATCCGTGATGCGATGAACGGCCTTCGCAGAGTGATCCAAGCATGAGCAATCCAGAAGTCGACTGGGTACTCGCCCAGCTGGCCAGCGTCGTCACCGACGTCGGCAACAACTACACGGCTCGGAACGGCGACCCGGTGACGGTCAAACGCGTCGACCGTGACGAGAGTGACGTCCTCGAGGACGGCGTCCGCGATCTCGAAAACGAACTCCAGCAAGGGTGCTACCTGGGAGCGACGCTGGCCGACGTCGTCTCCGACCCGATCGGCACCGAGTACGATCACGCCAGAGAGGCCGTCGTCGGGCTGCGAGTCGTTGGCCTCCACAACTCCGAATGGGGTCACGTCGACGAGGATGGCACCGACGGCGTCCCGTGGCGCAACGGTAGTGATGGCCTGGTCGACCGGGTTCGGACGGCGCTGCTGTCTGAGCGGACCTGGCCTGACGCTGGCGGGGCGAACGTATCGTACACGGACCTACAGTTCACGAACGAATCGCCGCAGTCCAGCAACTATCAGGACTTCTACCGCTGGGACGTCGACGTCGTCTTCGACGGCTTCGAGACGTTGCCCTGACGCGGCCTTTTCATTACGGAAACAGATACCATGGGAGACACTATAGACCGCATCCCCAACACGATAGAGTCGCGCCGCAAGCACCCGCGAATCCCCGAGCAGGGTGACAACTACTACCTCGAAACCCCTGACCTCGCCGTCATCGGTGGCGAACTGGTCATCTCGGGCGGGTCGTTCGTCGTGTTGGATACCAGTTCGGACGAGGTCGTCCTCGTCGAGCTGGACGCGCGGGCAGCGGAGAGTGCGATCTCCCTCTCCGGCAGCGGTACGTCCGACGTCTGGTACGACGTCGATGGGCGGTCGGTCGTCGTCGGCAGCAACCCCGGCGCGCCGTCGTTTCGACTCGGTTCAGTTGACTTGGATGTGGAGACCGCGACGGTCGGCGGAGAGAACCCGGAGTACACTCTGGCGGCGTTACAGACAGACTCCATCAAGAACATCGTGGACCACGTCGCCGGGACCGACAAGGACCTCCCGACTGTCGTCAACGACGACGCCGTCAGTGGAGACCGAATTTTCGTCGGGCCTGGGACGCATGAAGTCGGCGCGGTATCTAACTTCAAGGACGATCTGGAGATCGTTTGTGCTGGTCGCCATCTGACGACGATTCGACGGACAGCGCCCGTCAAGATTTTTGATGCTCTGGACGTGGATGGGTGGTCGCTGACGGGTTGCACGCTCGACGGCAACGAGGCAAACGTCCAAGACACGGGCATTCCGAACCTCAGCATTCGAGGGAGTAGTTCGGACTGGGATGTCAACTCCGTCATCAGTCGCGACCTGTACGAACAGGATGCTGGTGGCGGGGCGAACCACTCGTTCTCGGTACGCCCAGCGGACGGTAATGCGCCCTCTGCCGGTACATTTAGAGAATGTTCGGCCATCAACTACGGTGACGACGGCTGGTCGATTATCGCCAACGTCGGCGGAACACCGAAACCGACCGACATCGACATCATCGACCCATTCATCGACGGGAGCGGGACTACCAACAGCACAACTCACACGGGTATCGAACTGGAACACGGAGTGAACAGTATTAGTGTGCGCGGTGGCCGAATCTTCGGGACCTACGGCCCTGCCATCATCTGCGAAAGCACTGGAACGGACGACGACGCGAACGCTCACATCGAGATTTCGGGCGTCACGATCGACCAGGAGACAAGCGCAAGCGGCGCGGCGGGGACGGCGATTCGGGTTGCCCACGGTTCTGACCCGTCCACCCACTCGCACATCACCCTCGACGACCTGAGTATTCGCAACGTTCAGGACGGCGTTCTGGTCACGAACGCGACTGGCATCTCCGTCGACGGAACGGCCATCGAAGCAGGAGGGACAGCATGTGTCCAGGTTCGTGGGGTCGACACCTCCCGTTTCTCCGTGTCCGATACGGTACTCGTCGGGGCTGACCACGCCATCGACGCCGAAGATGCCTCTGACATCTCCCTCAACGGTGTCCGTGGATACGACCAGACGAACTTCCCGTACAAGCTACACGCCTCACTTGGGGATGTCGACGCTGTTGACTGTGTGGCGGCTGGGTCGACTAACCAGGGATGGATCGTCGCCTGTGATGGAACGACTCTCTCCCACGTCAGAGCATACAACAACGGGTCTGATGGCTTCGAGATCAACGCCGACGACGTAGTAATCGACGTGGCGAAGGCCGTTGATAATGGTACCTACGGCTTCGACCTGAACGGTACTGATATCAGACTATCCGACTGGGAAGCCAGCGGCAACGTGCAACAGGTCAACACGGCAGGGGCGACCCGCCCGCTGCTGAACGGCGTCGGTCAGGAAAGCGCGTCTGCAGAGACGCCGACAGCGGCCAACTGGCAGATCGGAGATACCGTCGACTTCACCGACTCGGGAGACGGGTCGGGAACGGGCGTCTATCAGCTCATGCCTGACGAAACGTGGGCGACTATCGCGTAACACTCCGGGGCCAACTCTATCAGCTGATTCTTCCTCCGCTTTTTGAAACAACCCCTGATGACGCGCCCGTAGTCGCGGCGGGCGTCGAGGATACCACGCGGCGTTTTCGGTGCTAATCATCATGATGACCACAGCGTACAGTAGCGGAGGTATCGCATGACGGGGGCCGGCAGCCCCACCGTCGCGGTCGTGAAGGAGGACGGCTTCCGGACGCTCCCGGGGACGCCGTCGTATTTCCTCCCGGGCCGCAACATCACGTTCGACGAGATTTCGTTGGGGAACGCACTCCAGCGGATGCGGTCGCCGACGAACGAAGAGGCAGTCGACAGCATCGCCACCAACCTCGAGGGCGCGCTGTCGGCGTCGTGGGTCGTCTCCCAGGACACCCACACGAACGTCCGCGACCTCGTCTTCAACGACGGCGGGACGGGCTTCACCAGCGGCCTCGCGAACACGTCGCGGTGGTACCTCGGCCTGAACTACTCGACTGGTGGAGCGGTCGCGACAGTCGAGCGCGAGCTGGAGGGCGTCATCCCGCTGGACTACAGCATCCAGTACACGCAGGGCGGCGTCATCCGGGCGTCGATGACGATGGGCTACGCTGCTGAAGGGAACGCGACGAGCATCACGCCCGGGACGATCTCCGGGCCGACCGATGGCGGCGACGTCCCGTTCCACGGCGCCAACTTCTCCATCGACACCAGCGCCCAGACGAAGCTGCAGAGCGCGACGCTGTCGTTCTCGAATCTCTACCGGTACCACGACGGCGCCTCGCGCTACCCCGTCGACGCCGTCCTGGCGGCGCCGGAGGTCTCCCTCGAGGCGACGTCGACGTTCAGCGAGACGGACCAACTCGAACTCGCCTATGGGTCGTCGGGCGCCACGTCTACAGAAGACTCGCTCACGAACGTCGCCGGCGAGGTGTCGTTCGACGTCGACGGAAGCACGGTCGCGACGTACACGCTCCCGAAGATGAAGTGCGACACGCACAACTGGAACTCGCTCGTCGACGCGGAGTCCGACGCGGCCGAGCAGACGTCGTGGCACGCCAACGGAGGTATTTCGGTCGCATGAGCCTGACCGAGGAGACGCGGACGCTGGGCGAGGAGTTCGACCGCCTGGACGAGCGTCTGGACGATGTCGCCGACCGCCTCTCCGACACGGAGGGTGGGACGGCGTCGGGCCAGGCACTCCTCCAGGAGGCCAACAGCGTCGAGACGCAGCTCGGCGGCGTGGGCTACCTCATCGACGAGTACGGCGAAGAGGCCGAGGTGGCCATCGCCGGCCTCGACGCTGGCGAGTACGCCCGCGTCCAGGACCGTGCCGAGGCCATCCGCTCGCAACAGGACCACCCGGGCGACGTCCCGGGAGCGCGGAGCAACGTCTTCGCAGCAATGGGGCTCGTCGACGCGCCGTTCCTCGCCGATCCTGACGACGAGGACGACGGTGGCGACTCGCTGGACGCGAAGGTGTCGGCCGTGGCGTCCCAGCCCATCGGCGTGTCGAAGTGGCTCGAAGCGGTCGCGAACAGCCTGACGACGGTGTCCCAGGGAAACTTCAAGCCCTTGAGCGAGCGACTCGCGGAGAGATCGGAGGGCTGAGCCATGCCGAACAGGTCGACTACGCCGTCTCGGTCCTCGGTCTCTACGGCCACTCACCGGAAGACGTCCGGGAGATGCCCTGGCGAGACGTCCGGCTCATCCTCGCCATGCACCACATGACCAACGGAGGGATCTGACCGTGGCGGAGTTCGGCGCCGCCGCAACCCTCGAAGTCTCTGTCTCGGACAGTGAACTCCGAGCGGCGCGCAGTCGCATCGAAGACGAGCTGGGCGACGTCGAGGTGGGCGTGTCGACGCCACCCTCTCGAACCCCGCCGGGGACGGCCATGAGCGACGGCGGCCTCGGAAGCGTGGACGCGCTCCTCTCGGCGCAACTGGAGGCGCTCGAAGACATCCACGAAGAACTGGAGACGATCGGCGCCAGCGGCGGCATGGGCGGCGGCGGTGGCGGTGGTGGCGCTGGGGGAACGATCCTCGCCGGCCTCGGCGCACGGAGTCTGCTCGCGGGCGGGACTGCTGCAGGTGTTACGGCGGCCGGTACGACGGCACTGGCAGCCGGGAGTATCGTTGGGACTGGCGCGATGATCGGCAAGGGCGCTCGGAACGTCATGCAAGGCCAGTTCCCCGACGCGTATGCGCCGTCGTCGGAGGGCATCTCGGGGACGTCCTACGCGTACACGGAGGAAGACGGCATCGGTGGCAGTGCGGAGCCGGTGATCAACCCCGAAGAGATACAGCAGTCGCTCAGCGGTCTGGAGTTCCCCCAGCCGGACTGGGTGTCGATGCTCGACCAGGGCATCGACTTCGCCAAGCCGCCCTGGCTGCAGCAACTCGAACAGGTCCAGCAACAGCAGCCGTCGTGGATGTCTAACCTCAACCCCTTCGGCGGCGGCGGAGGTGGCTCGTCCAGTGCGGACTGGTCGAACGTCCCTTCGGCCCAGCGCAAGCGCTACCAGAACGAGACCGGCACCCGAGACACCGGCTTTCGTGACCTTCGCGTCGACGTCGGTGGCGTCCAGTTCGACATGGACCCGAACCAGCTGCAGCGAGAGATCGAACGCGCCGTCGACGACCTGACGCCGCAGATCGTCGACCAGGCGGTACAGGAAGTCCAGGACCTCGTGCCTGGAGGTGGATTCTAACATGCCACCACTCGGGAAAGCCATCCTCACTGTCGAGGCCGATCCCGACGGGGACGGCAACACCGAAACCGGTGAGTTCCACTTCGTCGACGTCGAGGTGACGCGTGGCCTGCGGACGGGCTACCTCGTCGGCGGCCGCGGTTCGACGACGAACGCCATTCTCGATAGTATCCTCGGCGACGGCGAGTCTCGCCAGCAGGGCGTCTTCCTCGGCTTTGGTGGCGGGACGCAGACCTACGATATCTCCCTCTCGGGCTGGGAGGGGGCGTCTGACCAGTGGGGCGATACGGGTAACGGCGGCAGTGCGACCGACGCGACGGGCGACCCGCGCGAGACGCAGATCGACGTCCTGATGAAGTACCTGACGACGGCGGACCTGGACTCGCGCAACCCGGCGCAATTCGAGTACGGCGAGCACCACTCCGGCGGGTATTACGACCCTGTCAACGTCGTCCCCGAACAGCCGTCGTTCACGCCGCCGATCGACGAGTCGAGTAGCTTCACTGGGCAGCTGACGCTGCTGTCGGCGGCCGACCTGACGAAGGCACTCGACGGGCAGAAACAGAACCCCTACTGAGACATGACCGACAGAAACCTCTACGTATGCAGTATCTCCTCGGACGCGCAGACTCGGGGGCAGGCACAGGCCAACCAGCGGACTGCTCAGCAGGGCATCCTCAACTCGGACACGGGCGCCGTCGAGTCCATCGCCACCGAGCCCGGGGAGCAACGGCTTGTCCTGGAGTACCGAAGCACCTACGCCGAGAAGATGGCCGCCGAGTTGGACGAACTCGCGAACGCCTCGGCCATCGACGAGGTGCCGTTCTACGCGATCGGGACGACGACGCCGTCGGACGGCTACTACACCATCTCGAACGCCTCCACTGGCCGAACTGACCCGCGAGCCTCGGAAATGACGTCCTTCGACGGCCGCCTCACCCACAAGGGGACACGGGCCAGCTATCGCCGCGCCGTCGAGACGAACGTCTCGCAGGTCGACCACCCACTCGGGAACGACCAGACGGCCTACGTCGGTGTCCCAGCGACGGCGTCGAAGGTCCAGTGGTTCGACCGATCGCAGGGGACCGATACGCCAACGCTCGTCGAGACGCGCAGCGCCGAGCTGGGCGACGTCGAGATCTACGACGCCGACGCGGCGCCGTTCGACAACCCGACCATCGTCTACGCCATCGACTACGCCGACGAGGGGCCGACCGACGTCCGTCTCTGGGACGAACGCGGTGTCGGCGACAAGCTCGACGCTGAGGGCGTCCTGCAGTGGCAGAAGGTGTTCGTCTCCTCGCACGACTACACGGGCGAGGCCATCCTCGACAACGGCCTCGTTCGGTTGCGCTTCGACGAGACCGCGCCGTCGCTTTCCGTGGAGCGCTGGGACGACGCAGGCGGCGCGTGGACGTCGCAGTCGCTCGGCGCTTCCAGTTGGTCGTTCGCCGACTTGGACGTCCGCGAGGTGGGTCTGGCGAGCGCCCACGCCGTCGTCGAGTTCACCGACGGGACGAACTCCGTCGACGTGGACTGCTGGGTCAAGCGCGGATGGGAGGACCCGTTGTGGGGTGAGCGAAGTGAGGCGATCCCGGCAGGACTGGTGGACCTCCTCTCGCCGGTCGCGAGCGCGTCGGATTACGAGCCCGGTGAGAGCAAGGGACTGGTTGATAGGGGTGAGCTGTAGATGGTCAATATCATCTGGGAGACAGCCGGCGACTGGGACAGTGCGGCGAGCGATGACGGCGTCGTTCACGAATCCGTCGCGAACACGGATCACGACGATGGCGGAACGGTCAAGCGAGGCTACTCTGCCGAAACGCCGTTATTCGGCACCGACCTCGCCATCTACTGGCCACTTCAGGAGGATAGTGGGTCGACCGCGAACGATTTCTCAGGCGCAGGAAATGACGGCACAGTCAACGGAGCGACGCTTGGAGCGAGCGGGCTACTCGGGACGAGCGCATACGGGTTCGACGGGACCGACGATTACGTCGAGATCGCGGATGACCCGTCGTTTAGCGGGCTGGGATCGTTCACAATCTCGCTCTGGTTTACGCACCAAAACGCGGGCTCGCGGTCGAAAATCGCGGCAAAAGGCGTCGACGTCGGTAGTAATCGCAACTACGAATGGGAGTTTTCCAAGCTGTCGGACGAGACAATCAGATTCGACGTCACCGACGGCACCGACAACACGGAGGTCGTCACCAGCACGAGTACAGCAGAGGGTGTCTGGTATCACGTCGGCGCCGTGTACGACGACGCTGCCGGCGATATCGAGATCTATCTCGATGGGTCACTCGAAGACTCTGCCACGCCCGTCACGATGCAAAACGATGGTGGACCTCTCTGGCTCGGTGCTGAGGCTGACGGAGGAAGCGGGACCGAGTGGCTTGACGGACGGATAGCAGAGTTCCGGTTCTACGACGCGGTGCTCTCGGGAACGCAGCTGCAAACCATCATCGACGTCGTCGAGACGAACGGCACGCTGACGACGGACTGGAGGTCTCCCTGATGGTTGATCTCATTACCTCAGCGACGCTCAACGGTGGGTCGATATCGCTCACCATCGAGCAGGACGACGATGGTGACGGAACGGCGGACGTCACAGAACAGGTTAGCGTCAGCGACGGCGAGACGACCACTGCACTGTCGACCATCACAACAGGGGCCACACAGTACCGGATCTCGCAGGATATCTCGGGAGAGGCGCAACTCCACAGCCATCGGCTTGCCACGTTTGGGGTCACTGGGTTCGCAGTCGCCGACGGGTCGGGAAGCGAGTTCGACCTCTCCTGGGACGGCGACGCTTACCCGTCGGGTGAGTGGCGCATCTTCCGCAGTACTGTCGATAGCCCGACGTATCCAGGCGACTACACGCATATCGACACCGTCTCCGACCCTGGTGCAACGAGTTACACCGACACGCTGCAGAAAGACGGCCGGACGTTCTCGTGGTTCGTCCGTCGTCTCGTCGACGGCAATACAACCGACTCGTCGCGTGTCACGCTCGCGTTTGCTGATGAGGATCAACCCGTTCTGGGCAACGGTGTCGAGGATGAGGTCGCGATCGACAGGGAGACGGCTGTCTCTGGCTACGGTGACGTCAGATTCCAGATCCGAGATACGGGCGAGGCGACCTGGGACAGTAACGCGGCCGGCTACGACGAGCAGGTCATTGACTCGGGGACCATCACGACGATATTCGCTGGTCGCGAGGATGGCGAAGAATACGAGGTTCGGGGTCGGACCGAGGCGGAAGACATCACCGGGGCATGGACTGCTCCGGTCAGTATCGTCGCGAAGCTCCCCGGCATCACTAATCTAACTTCCGACACCGTCACCGAGACGTCCGTCGACCTATCATGGCAAGACAACGCCGACAACGAGGACGGCATCGACGTCGAGCGTGCGAAGCAGTACGACGACGGCTGGGGACCGTTCCGAGATTTCGGGACGCTGGACCCGAACACAGAGGCCTTTGCCGACGATACAGTCTCGCCGAACCGGACGTATCGCTATCGCCTGCGAATCTTCACCGAACATGCGGATGCGACGTCGACGATCGACGTGGACACGGCGACGAACGACGTCCGCCAGACGAACGTTCCAACTCGGGGCTGGTACGTCGAAGTGGACCACCCGAGCGGCCGGACACTCACGCCGAGCATCATCGCCGAGGACGTCGACTACCCGACGCCAGTGAACGACCTGCCGCGTGTGCGTATCCCCATCCCGAAGGCGGACATCTGGCTCAACGACCAGCAGCTCGAGGAGCAACCGCTGCGAGTCTGGCAGGACGGCAAGCGCAAACCCATCGGCCAGCTGGAGAACGTTCGCGAGCGACCGGACCGAGTCATCCTCGAAGGCCGCGGAGGGCTCGCACTGACGAACCGCGTAACCGTCGAGTACACGGAGGAGGAAGCCCAGGCCGGCGCGGCGGACGTCATCGGCCAGACGGGACTGGCATACGACGTCGACGACCCGACGACGGAGACGTCGACCGACGACCGAATGCAGTCGGCGGACACGACGTCGGAGTGGCTCGACCGACTCGCCACGCTCGACGACATCGTCACCGTGGAGAATGGCGTCCTAACGACGTACCAGGTGGGCTACTTTGGCGAGGCAGAGGATGGCACCATCGGCACGAACGGCTCGGTCATCGGGAGCAGCACCTATTCGAGCGAGGAGGCTGTCGGCTTCGACGGCCCGACCGGCCTCCAGCACTTCGTCGAGGTCGACATCGAAACGGACCACGATATCCCGGCCGGCGACGTCCAGTTTGCCGCACGCCTCAACTTCCTCGACGACGGCGACATGGGGTTCAACCTCTTGCTCGATGGCCAGGAGGTGGAGAGCTACAGCGCCGACTCGAACGTCGGCACTGGGACGTCCTGGCGGACGACGAGCCAGTACTCTTCGTCGCTCCCGGCAGGGACGCACACGCTTCGGATCGAGTTCGACGAGGACTCTACTACTGACGACGGGTCGATCGACGTGGATGCGCTGGCGCTGTGGGACGGCCGCTACGCAAGCCAGCCCGGGAATAGCGTCACCGGTGGGGTGTTGTCGTGGGACCTCTACCCTGGCGGCATAGAGCAGGAAATGACCGACGCCGTCACGTTCCTGTCCATCGTCGCCGGGAAGCTCACGAGTTCGTGGAACGGCACCTCGGGCGACCAGGCGGTGGCGATCTCGAACGACCAGGGGCAGAACTGGATCGAGGCGACGAACAGCGAGACGGTCGAGGGCGAGTTCGCCAGTGGCGCGGCGCAGATCCGGGCGCGCTTCCGGCTGGCTGGCTACGACCCCGACCCGGACACGTCTCCCGCCGGGCGGAAGGTGCCGCACGAGGTCGACCTCTACGACCTGTATGCAGATCAATCCGATCTGCCCTTGCTCATCAACAAGAAGCACGACGGGTCGGCAAAGGACGCCCTCCAACGTTGGGCGCAGTTCGCCGACGCGCTGTGGACGGTCATCTGGGACGAATCAATCGATGACGAGCGCGTCGTGTGGACATGGCCCGGCCTGCGGACGCGCGAATCCAGCGTCGACCTCGTGGACTACGAGACGGCGAAGCTCAACGAGGAATCCTACGAGCAAGTGCTCGTGAAAGGCCAGGCGAAGACGGAGACGGGCGACAGCGTGACTGCGGACATCGGCAACGCAGCCCCTCTCGAACACGGCGACATCGTGGAGGGTTCTGGGCGAGTGTATAACCGCGACGACGGGACAGAGTACTCAGAGGGTTCGGACTACGAACTCGCTCGTATCCCCGGTGAACTAACTGCTCTCTCAGGCGGATCTATCTCCGATGGGGAACCTCTCGCAGTCGACTACAACTGGAAGATCAGCGGCGTCTACCCAGAAGACGACATGCTGGACACGAACGACCCGAAGGTGGTCGTCCGAGACGTCCCCTCGCTCCCTTCCGAGCGCATGTGCCAGCAAGCCGCTCTTTACCTCTACCGCGTCGTCGACGAGCCACTCATCCGGGCCGAGGCGACGGTCGACGAGCTGCCGCCCGACGTCTCCGTCGTCGAGACGCTGACGATCCCGAACCTGCCGACGGCTGGGGAGGCGGTCGAACTCCAGGACATCACGCAGTCGGAGAAGTCTCCGACGTTCGTCCTCGGCAACCGCCAGGGACTCGGTGAAGCACTCCAGAAGATCCGCAGCCGACTCCAGGACGTGAGCGAATTGGTCTAAATCTTCTCGACTGTGGGAAGGCTCCCATTCCACTCTCTGATGGCGGCATCGTCTCGGTGTTTGGTGCCCAACGTCCCAGACCAGTTCGCGAAGGGGCCCAGTTCATCAGTCTCCGAGTCCTCTGTGATTTTCCCATCGGACCACTCCCACTCCACCTTTACAGTCACACGAACGGAGTAGCTGTTGTTGTTCTCGACGTCGAAGTCGAAAATGTCCGACTGGCCGGTATCTGCCTGCGTGAACTCAACGCTAACTCCCTCCTCGGGCTCGGGCGTCGCCGTCGGCGTGGGCGACTCAGTCGCGGTCTCCGTTTCAGTCTCCGTCGGTGTTTCCGTCGCTGTCTCGGTGGGCGTCTCCGTCGGCGTGTCGGTGCTGGCCTCGGTCGCCGTAGCCGAGCACGATCCCGCCGCGGGGTTGTCGGCCGACGCCTGCCCGCCGTCGGGACCGTAGACCAGCACGCTCTCGACAACGGCTGCCGTCTCGAAACTTTCAGTACCAGCGTAGTCTCCGTCAAACTCGGTCGTGCTTCCGTCCGAGAGCGAGGCCAGCACGGGCCCGTAGGCGTCCGCTGTCACCTCGAAGCTGCTGCAGGTGGGAAAGGTCACGTCGGGGTCGAACGCTGGCGTGGCGGTGCTCGTGGCCGTCTCGGCGGGCGTCGCAGTCGACTCGTTCCCTGCTGCCTGCGCCTGTCCACTACCACCGCCGAGATCGGCCTGGCTACCAAGCACAGCGCCGGTAGAGAGCACAGCACCCCCGCCAGCAACGTAGCCCAGGAGTTCACGCCGAGTCATGCCATCGTCGCTCATAGGTATAACTCGTTGGCATGGAAACATAAGCGTTCGGCCACTATCTGGCCGAGAAACGAAAGGTCTGGTCAGTCGCGCAGGTTGCGAAGATGGGTGTCCTTCCACCACTCGGACTTGACATCGGACTGCTCGCAGCCCGGGAGGTGGGCGATGTACTCCGGCGCCGCAGCGGACTGGCCGCTACCCATCTGCGTGTGCCTGGTTATGTTCCGCTTTCGTGAGTAATTCGACGTTCTCCAGCCGATTGTCCCATTTCACGCCGTTTCTGTGGTGGACGTCGTACTCGCCAGAGAAAACTCGGTGCGGCTCGCTGCCTTTTGAGATGGCGAGGAGCTGATGTACTCGCAGAAACCCTCCGCCTTCTGAGCTGTCTTTCCAGTACTCGTAGCCGTCAATTCCAGTTCCGAAGGTTGCGAAGCTGTTCTTAACGGCTTCGAGCCTGCCTCTTCGTGGGATGCCGTGGCGTTGCATCTCGGTTCGGATAGCCTCGCGGTCTACACCGAGTTCCTGGCCAACTTCGCTCAGTGACATCCCCTCCTCGTGATACAGCCGCTGAAGCTCTTCTGGGTCGGCCCACATTCGCCGTCTTCGTTTAATCGAGTCTGTTCGATTCTCTATCCCGTGTCGTCGAAGCCAGGTCTTGATTGTCCCGGCCGAGCACCCCATATCGTCAGCAATCTCTTTCGGCGTCCTCTCATCTTGGTGATGCGCCTGCCGGAGTGTGTACTCATTTTGCCAGGGCATCTCGGTGTGCTTCCCATTGAATGACGGCCCCCTCTTCTCGATCCCCAGCTCGTCCATCCATTTGAGAATCCCAGAGGGTGTGATGTCCCACCCCTCCGCTATCTCCTCTGAGGTCATTCCCTCTCCGTGGTAGAGTTCCCGTAGCCGGGCTTCGTCTGTCCACGGTTTCTCGTCGTTGTGCGACTTCGATGCGTGGATCTTCTGAGCACGTTCTGTTTCGAACGTCCGCGTGCAATTCTCGTGGGTACACTCTACAGTCATTGGTCCAGGATTTGCTCTGCCCACCATTCTGAGAGGGTGAATCGTTGCGAACAGTGTGGTTCGTGCGGAACCTCGTCGACGTTCTTCGCTCTTGCACCACACTCCTCACACTCGACTTCGCCGGTCGGCTCCCCGATCTTGTACCCGTCAACGGAGACGGGCGTGTCCGACCGTACGAGCTCGAACTCGGTGTCGGGATCGCTGAAACTCCGATACTGGCTGCTACCCATCGAGACGCACCCCCAGGCCGGCACCGCGGGTGTAGTTGAGAACGATCTCGCGCGACGTTTTCGGTAGTGGAATTCCTATCTCTGCTTTCATGAGTTATCACCGTCGTTGCGGAACCGCGGGTCTGTCCATCCGGAACCGTCGATCGTCAGCCTGTACATCCTGCAGGTGTCGCACCAGTTCTCGCCGTAGCCGTAGAGCGCGTCCTCGCGACAGATGGCGTAGTGGACTTCGCCCTGGACCTCGGGACACAGCGGCGTCTCGTGCTTCTCCTGCCCACCCTTCGTGACGTATACGGGCGGGAACCGCGGCTGGTCGAGGCCGGAAAGCGAGATCCCGGCCGTCCCGATGCGGTGGTTCTGCGGGTGGAGGGCGTCACTCATCGTCGTCCTCCCGGTCGCCACCCGTGCAGTAGTTTCGCTTGTGGCTGTCCATGTTGCTGACGAACGAGCCGCAGTCCGGACATTCAGGCATCGTCCACCTCCGTGCGCTCGTAGGTCGTGATGTCGGCCGGCCGGAGTGTGTTCCCACAGCGGGGGCACTGCATGGCCGTGCCGTTGCCGTCGAGGTTCGTCACCAGCGTCGGGTTTTCACATCCCGGACAGATGGCGACGTGAGCGACCTTCGGCGGGTGGATCGGGTTGACGTCACTCGACATTGTCCACCTCCTGGAGCCGCTCGTCGAGACGGTCGAGCTTCTTGTCGATTCGCTCGTCGACGGCGTCCGGCCCGAAGATGAGGGCCAGCTGGTCGAGCATCACATGGACGTCCGCGATCTCGTCGATGACGTCCGCGGCATCGGCCCGGCCACGGTAGACGTCGGTCAGCGCCGTGATGAGCTCCGAGGACTCCTGCATAGCCATCACGATCTGGGCTTCCTCGCCCCACGTGTCGAGCGCGCGTTCAAGGACCTCATCACTCGGCATCGGCATCCCCCTCCTGTGATACTTCCGTGTCGCTGTAACACTCTGGACGTTCGGCCCACATCATGATCCGCCCCCAGATTTCGGTCTTGAACGGCTCGTATGCGTCTTCCTCGTGGAACGTTAGGCCCCGCTCTATCGGTTTGCCCCAGTCCTCTTGATTGTGGTATGAATCTGTGGTGTGGACGTTCAGCGTAACCGGTCGTTCGTCGTTCGGAACGTCAAAAGCGAACGTCCCGTGATACTCGATGTTCTCCGCGAGTAGTTCGCGTTCGTCGTTAGACACCTCAAACGCCTTTCCGAACTCCGTCTCTGCGAGGGGGAGTTCGTACTCGTCGGGGTCCTCGTCGAGCAGATCCTCGTAGGACGCAAACTGCCCGCCCTGCCAGACGTGAACCGTGGCGGTATCGTGTTCCACTCCGTCTCCGTCTGTAACGTCGTGATCACTCATCGGTATCCTCCTGATTGCTTTCCGTGCTCGTTGTATCGCCCAAGCGGTCGGCGTACTCGGCGATTACTTCGCCGTGACAGGACGGACCATCCTCATCGATCTGCTGGCACCAACACCCGAGAGTCTTGCCGGCGAGGTCTTCGATGGCCCGTCGGAACTCCGGGTTTCGCTCCAGTCGTTCCTCGAAATCCTCTCGGAACTTCGCTATACTGGCACCTCGGTGGTGGTTCTCCAGCGTGTAGGGGTTCCCGAGCCAGCCACGCTCCCCGATCGGCGTGGAGAGTATGTCTCGACCGTTCGGGCCACGGCCGACATACACGTCTGTTTCGTCGGCCTTGCAGTGGCCGACCCGAGTTCGTTCTACTCCGCCTCCGTCTGTAACAGATTCGTCTTCACTCATCGTCATCACCGTCCGTTCCGCACGAAACCTGCTCTCGCTCCGCTTGTACCTCTGGCAGGACGTCGAGGTTCCCCAACGCGAGGTCCGTGACGTCCCGCTCGTCGTCGAGTCGTTCACGCGCCATCATCCGCTGCAGCCGGGCGATGTCGCCGTAGATCCGGTCCGCTTCGGAGGCGTACGGCTCCGGCAGGAACGACGACAGGACGACCATCTTCGTGCCCGCGGTCCCGAGGTCGCGGAACTGGCGCGCTGTTGGTTCTTCTTCCTCCTCGGCGTCGACGATCCACGTGGTGTGAGTCTCGCTGACCTGCTCGATGCGGAACCCGCCCTCCGGCCTGTTCACACGCACGATCTCGTCACTCATCGTCGACCGCCTCCGTGAGCGTCTCGACGATCTCGTCCCACTCCTCGACGTGCTCGTCGGGGACTTCTGGCCGGGCGTCGCGCATCGCATCGGCGGCCGTCTTGATCGAGTCCAGGCGCCGCTTGCCCGACTCGTCTTTCGCGGCCAGCATCCGCCGCGTCGCCCGCAGCGTCGCGCCGTAGCCCTCCGTCAGGGCGCTGTCGAACTGCAGCGAGATGTTGGCCACGCGGCTGGTCAGCTCGTCCAGGTCGAGCTCGTCACTCATCGAGAATCGCCTCCTCGACCGTCTCGAACTCGTCTTGTGCGGCTTCGATGGCCGTAAACGCCTTGCCGCTCTTGCCGTCCCAGAGGGCCTGCCGCGCTTCGCGGAGTTCGCGTTCGAGCCACATCACCGACTCTTCCAGCGCGTCATTGACGTCCACTGTTCGCTCGGTATTCGTGTCCTCACTCATCGTCCCCACCTCCGTCGTACCCGCCGCCGTGCGGTAGTGGCTCCACGCCGTCGATAACCTCCGTCACGAGCGACTCCAGGAAGTAGGCGAACGTTGGGCCGATCTCGATGTCGACGCCGTCGTCGGTCACCTCGTACATGTCGTCGTCAAGCACGCGAAGGACGTCCTGCCCGTCCTCGCCCTTGACGACTCGTGCGATACGCTTCCCCATCTATGCGCTCACCCCCTCGACCGCGCGGATGGCCTCGCCGTCGCGGTGACTCCGGAAGCCCTCGGAGCACCCGTGGCCGGTCACTCCCTCGTGGATCTCGTGCCCGCAGCGCTGACACACGCCGATCACGTCGGCGCCGCAGTGGTCGAACGGCTCGTCGCTCTCGGGGTCGCGCCCGAGCTCGTCGTGGGGCGCGGTGTCGGGAACCTCGCCCGCCTGGAAGATGCCGCTCATCGGCACACCTCCCAGGGGTTCTCGGCTTGTATCCACGCGCCGGTCTCGACCTCCTGGACGAGCAGGCCGACGAACCCGTCACTCTCGTAGTCGTCCAGCCTGGGGGCGTGGCCGGCCGGGACCGGGATGTGGTCGTCGTCGAGATCGTCACCGTCGACGATCTCCGCGCCGTCGACCGTCACTGTCCGTCGCCTCCGTTGGCCGTCGCGACATCGTAGCCTTCGCGCCGGCGCCGATCGGCCAGTTCGCCGTCGTCGGTTGTCACGGACCAGTCGTCACCAAGCCGGACGTTGTAGAGCGTCGTCATTGCTGCTCGCCTCCGTCGGTGACCAGCTCGGCGGCAGTCCGCTGGGCTTCCATCGCCCGGACGATCCCCTCGCCGAAGCCCGTCGCCGACCACCAGACGTCGACCCAACCGCAGGCCTCGTCCTCGACGTAGTCGATCCACTTCGTGACGTGCTCGCGGGCGAGTTCCTCGGTGTGGACGACCTCGTCGTCCTTCGTGACGATGACCGTCGCCGTTCCCTGGTGCCAGCGGTGTTTGCGGTGCTTCGTGTCGATGCCGAAGACGCCAACTTCCGTCGCTTCCTGTTCCGTCAGTCCGGAATTCTCAAGTCCGGTGGAGTTCGTAGATTCCATTGCTTGGTGGGATCCAAGCACGGTCGCGGTGTCTTCAGCACCGTCGGCCACTTTCCTGCGAAAGTAGCCGAATGCCGCCCTTGGACAGTTACGTCTACACAGGGGTGCCTATTAAGCGTTACTATGTAACGGACAGTAGTTTTTACACCCGAAGATACAATAGCCGTGCGTCCGATAGATACACTTGAGGGACTCGAATGAGAACGGTTCAATCAAGCGTGGCGAACAAGAGTTTCAACCCGTCTGGCCAGCAACGGCAGGTGCTGAACGTCTTCAAGGAGGAGTATCAGGTCAATCCTCGGTGGATCCGTGACGTCACCGGCCTCGAACGCCAGCGCGTCAACGAAGCGCTGGGGTCGCTCGAAGACGCCGGCTGGATCGAGAAGCGAACGCGCGGGCTGTACCGGCTCGTCTACGATGGCGATGGGTACGTCGAGCAGGAGCTCGTCCACAGCGACGAACGATGAACGCCCGCACCCACAGAGAGTTCGAGCACCGGCAGCTCCTCCAAGACCACTACTGGGAGATCTCGAAGCGCGATGCCGTCGCGTTCAACTCAGGGTCTGAAACGTTCGCCCACTTCATGGCGAAGGCCGCGCTCGCGTGGACACTCAAACAACAGGGCTACCGCGTCGGGAGCGAGGTCGCCAAGGACGGCGCCGGCGAGATCGACGTCGTCGCCTACGGCGGGCAGGACCCGCCGGTCGCCGTCGAGTGCGAGCGAGGGATGACCGACGACGTGATGGCGGACAAACTCTCCCGGTACGTCGACGGCGAGCCGTTCCGCGACATGTACCCCGTGGACGTCGACGAGATGCCCGACGTCGAGGCACTCGAAGAGTGGGCCGCCGCGCAGGTGTAGTTACGAGTTCGGCTCTTCCCAGAGCTCCATCTCGACGAAGGTGAGATACGGGATTGTTCGTTGGTTCCCGTTCGTCGTCTGGTACGTGTGGAGTTTCTCAGCGATACCGATAAGAGGGTTCAGGCGGTCCTCCTCCAGGTACCGGTCGTCTCCGTGCCATTCACCAGCGATATCACCAGGCCAGTTCTGACTATCCTCCGAGACGTACATCTGGAGGTAATCGTAATCGCTGCCGTCGAAGTCGTATATGACCTGGTAGATCTCGGCATACTCGAAGCGAATGGGGTCGCCCTTGTACTCCTCAAAATTACGGAAGAGGTCGTCGTAGCTTGGTTCGCGCGCGTTTTCACGTGCCACCTCCGGGTCGTACGGGTCGGGCGTGGGTGAGGCAGTCGGTGTCGGCGACTCGGTGGGGGTGGGACTCTCCGTCGGCGTCGGCGAGTCGGTTGGCACGGGGCTGTCGGTCGGCGTCGAGGCGCTACTGTCACCGTCGCCGCCACAGCCGGCGGTGAGGGCGAGGCTACTGGCGGAGACCGTCGTCAGGAACGTTCTGCGATCCATACGTGGGAACTTATCTATTGACTAAACAGTCTTTCGTCATTTACGAACCAGATAACCATCCCGCCGTTTCGTTAACATCGTTTCAATTCTCACCTACTGATTCTAAACTCACCAGCCCGCCGTCTGTTAGTTTCAGTTTCACTCTGGGCCCCGCCGAGGTATATACGTCAACCTTCCATCGCTAACACTTGGCGATGGCCCAGACACACACCACCATCGACACGACGATCCCGGCGGCAAAGTGGCGCTTCCGGTGTCCCGAGTGCAACTCCGTCGACTGGCGCGTCCACAACGGCACGATCGGGTGCCGCGGCTGTGACACGACTGTCGGAGGGCTCATCGATACGAAAGACGACGAGTACGTCAGCCGATCCGACCTGGAGTTCGTCGGGCCCGAGGCGAATCACAAGAGCGTCGAGTCCCACCCGCCGGGCAAGGGGCGGTACCGATGACGTCAGTCGTCGGCGTGGTCGAGGACCTTTGGCCGGACGATCTCGACCTTCTTGGCGCGCTCGTTGACCAGCTGCTCCCACTCGGGGCCGCTATCGTACTGGTCGCGAAGCGCCAGGGCCGCGACACCACCTTCGGTGATGCGGTAGACTCCGGAACGCTCCGCTGGGCCGACGTACTCCAGCAGGCCGTAATCGTGGAGTTGAGGGATTCGGGTGTTGATGTACGACCGGTCGCGGTCGAGTTCGGTCGCTACGTTCACGCCCACGTCCTGCTCACCGTCGCTAAAGGCTTCCAAGATCTCGAAGTCTGTCGGGCGCGTCAGCTTCACCACGTGTTCGTCGGGCCCAGTCATCTAAAAGTACCAATGGTATGTACCGCCTTCATGTTAACGGTACATTATTCGAGCACATACCTCCGGTATGCATAAGTAGCAGGAGGTTAATGGATAGCACGGAAGCTACGCTCGCTGCTGTGAGGGGTCAAATCACGTGAGGAAGGCCCCGGGTGCTGAGACACCCGCGGCGTGGCTTACCACCCGATTCCGCGCGATGCGGAGTGTCGATAAGCCATGATAGACAACTCGGAAGGGCATAAAGAATATTGCCCCACTAACCGCGGTAGCACAGATCGGCCCTGGCAGGACGAAGAGGTACTTCGAGACCTCTACGTTGACGAGGGGCTCAGTATGGAAGCAGTGGCCGAGAAGCTCGGCTGCGCTCAAAAAACAGTTCACAAGTGGATCCACCAGCACGGGATCCAGATTACGGATCCTCGTGGGCGCGGCGTGAAGGGGCGTCGGATCCCTGGGTTCCCAGCCGCTTTCGGTCACCGGAAGTCCGGGTCCGAAACTGTCACCTACGAAGTGTGGCGAGACAGTCAGGACGTAGTTACTGTCCACCGCCTTCTCGCAGTCGCGGAGTATGGATTCGACGCACTCGATCGTGACGTCGTCGTCCATCACGAGAACGGTATCGGCTGGGACAACAGGCCCGAGAATATCGAGCTAATGGACCACTCCGAGCACTCACGCCTGCACGCCGTCCAACTTTGCGAACAGCGAGGAGGGTGGGTTTCATGAGCGCCGCCGAGTCCGAACCGGCTGAGGCGGTCCACCCGACGGACAAGCCGTACAAGAATTCCGACCTGCTCGAACGCCTCTACATCGGTAAGCGACTCACCACGCGCGAGATCGCCGAGCGCCTCGGGTGCACTAACGGGACTATCAGCCGGTGGCTGAACAACCACGGCATCGAGACCCGAGAGAACTGGACGGCAGGCGTCGAGGCCGCGAAGCGGGCGAACCGGGTCGAACGAGTGAAACTCCGCTCGCTCCCGTCCGGGTACGAGTACTGGGCATCCCAGGAGTGGCGGTCTGGCGAAGACACGCGGACGAACGAGATCGTCTACGTTCACCGTCTCCTTGCCGTTGCGGAGTACGGCTTCGAGGCCGTTGTCGACAACGACGTCCACCACGAGAACGGAGTAAAGTGGGACAACCGCCCTGACAACATCGCAGTCGTCGATCCGGCGGAGCACGGCCGCCACCACTCGATGGAGTTCCACCACGGTGACGGAGGCGATCTTGCATGAACGCCTCACCTGCGGAACTGGACGAGGAGCCTGTCGGTCCGGAACAGCTCACGAAGTACCAGCTCGAACTTCTGTACGAACTCGGCGCGGAAGGGAAGGAGTACGGCCTGGGCATCATGGAGAGCCTGGAGCAGTACTACGACGAGAGTCTCAACCACGGTCGCCACTATCCAAACCTCACGGAGATGGCGGATCTCGGTCTTGTCGACAAGACCGAGGCCGACGGTCGGACTAACAACTACGCTCTCACGAAGCGTGGAAAGCGTCTCATCCGCCGTGACCTTCAGCGCCGCATCAACGCCGCGAGCCGGTTCGTCGACCCCGGAGAGCTCGCCGACGACGGGGGTGAGGAGTGATGGTGGACCTGATGGAGTTCATCGAGCAGGCAGAAGCCCAACCCACTATCCAGACGGACCGGCCGTCGGAACCCCAGCCGCTCGCTGCCATCCAGCAGCGACTCGTCAAGCACGACGGGTCGTTCGAGGAGTCCATCGTGCTCGTCGAGGACGAAGACGACTACCCGATGACGAAGGCCTGGGCCAAGTGCGACCCGGACGACGTCGAGGACCTCGCGGGGTGGCGATGATGTCCGACGCGATGATTCTCGTCCTGCTGGTCCTCATCGCCACCGTCTGCCCGCTCGTGCCGCTCACCCTGTCGTACTACTTCATCGAGCGGTCTGGGGGTGAGCAGGCATGAGCGCCGACGCCGGGTCCAGCGACGAGTACGACTGGGTCGACGTCGAGAACATTTCGGCGACGGTGTTCACCGAGCCGCCGACGCTGAGCGTCTACCGCGACGGGTCGGGCAACATCAACAAGTCGGCGGACTACCAGTGGTTCGCCGACCACGACGGGTTCGTCCGTCGAGCCGACCCCGACGCGCACGTGCTGGGGTTCATCCCGACCGACGGTGAGGACGTCCGCCAGATCAACCGCGAAGGCGAGTTCGGCGGCACCGTCGGCCTGCAGAAGGCCCTCACGATCCTCGGCATCGACGCGGGCGAACTCGACGAGACGTACTTCACCGACCTGGAGCGCCACGGCGACGTCATCGTCGCCGACCTCTCCGACCTCGCCGGGACCGCGGCGGACACTCGCACGGACAGCGACCGTGCCCTGGATGCCACCACCGCCGCGGACGACGAGCCCGAGGAGGACGACAGCGACGAGAGCGCGACGACGGCCAGGTGCGAATCCTGCGACTACGTCTTCGACGACCAGGACGCGCTCGACCGACACCGCGCGGAGACTCACGGCGACGTCGACGAGGAGGATACCGACGCGGAAGACGAGACCGACGAAGAGGAGAGCAAAGACGAGTACCAGTGTCGCCACTGCCCGGACGCGTTCGACTCGCTCCAGGGTCGGAAGATCCACGAGGGGCGCGTCCACAAGGGCGAGGACGACGAAGACGACGAAGAGGAAGCCGACGACGGTCTCACGCCGGACGACGTCGAGCTGCCCGGCAGCCTGACCGAGGGCGACGTTCACGCCGTCGCGGACGTCCTGGACTCGCTCGACGACGTCGCCGCCGATCTCGAAGTGAGCGAAGAGCGCACCGAGAAGATCCTCGAAGCGTACGACCTGCTCGACGAGGTGGACCGATGAGCCTCGAATGCCCGTCCTGTCACAAGGACAGTGACACGGAGTACCGCTGCGAGCACTGCGGGAAGGACCTCGCGAAAGTCAGCTCGTCATCGAATGGCGACCGCGCGGTCGTCGGAGGTGGTGAGTGATGCCGGGCGACCGCTACGAGCGTGTTTTCGTCCGGATGTTCGTCCAGACGCAGGAGACGAACGGCGCCGACTGGTGGGCGCAGCGGGCAGCGGCATCTGGTTCGGCCACCGAGGCCGACCTCCCCGACGTCACGTTCGCCCACGATGGCCTCGGCTTCGCCGGCGAGCTGAAGACGACCATTCAGCCGTACATCTACGTCGACGAAGACGAGGTCGAGGCGCTCCAAGACTACGCCGACGCGTACGGGATGGAGGCAGTCGTCCTCGGGCGCTTCAAGCGAGAACGCGCCTACTACGTCTGGAACCCCGAGGACATGGATCGGACGGACGCGAGGAAGTACCGCGGCCGAGCCGATGACGACAACTGGGCGATGAAGATCGCCGAGCCCGACGGCGCCGCGGAGGGTATCCTCCCCTCCGAGGTGACGTCGTTCCACCTGCACCACTCTCTGTCTTCGGAGTTGAGCGGGCAGGTGACCGAACCGCCGGCTGCTGACGGAGGTGAGGCCGATGCCTGAGATGGTCACCAACCTCTTCCGCCGTTCGTTGGTCGCAGTCGGGAAGACGGCCGGGATCGTCATCTGCGAGCCCCAGCTCCGACTCGGCCGCCGTCGGCACGATGGCACCTGTGACAAGTGTGGTGACAGGCTCGGGCCGTACTCGCTGGAGAAACTCGACTTTCCGGCACAACCCGATGAAGAGTCGACGATCGAAAAGCTGCGCCGGATGGCGAGGGCCGAGTACGTCCGTATCTGTCTGGAGTGTGACCCGGACGTCCGAGGTGACACCGATGGGGAGTGAGTCCATCACCCTCGAACTCACCATCTCGCCCGGGAGCGAGGAGTACAAGATCCCGAAGCTTCTCGACCACATCGGCCGGTTGCCGGATGTCGCGGACGTCGAGGAGACGGACACCGTCCGCTGCGTCGTGTGCGGGACGGTCCTGTCGGACCCGAAGAACTGCGGCGACCCTGACGTGGGCGGTGACTGGGTCTGCGCTGACGAAACCTGCCGGGCCATGCACGAGCCCGAGATGACGGTCAATCGCCGGGTGATTCGGTCATGAGCGACTCGGACCGCCTCGACCAGCGGGAGATAGACGAGGTCGTCGCGCGGGCCAACAAGGAGGTCCGAGAACGCGACGAGTGCCGTCACTGTGGTGACACCGTCCCCGACGAGGACTTCCCAACCAAGTACGCTGGCGCTGGCGGTGTCCGCGCGGGCCCGTTCTGCTCCGAGGACTGCTACTGGGGGTGGATGAACGCATGAGCGCCGAGTCGATCGTCCCGGACTCGCCGCCGGTGACTCGCCACGCCGCGCAGCGCTGGAGTGAGCGAACCGAGCGGGCGTCCGTCGCGCCGGGAACGGCCTGGTTGCACGCCACGCGCATCGACGCCGGAGGCCCACTCCGAAACGTCGACGTCCGACACCACCAGTCGACAGGGACACTACTCCTGTCCGAGACCAGTTGGATCACCACCGTCTACACCGTCGACGAGCTGACCGACGCGCAGTATCACGCAGTCAAGCACGCACTTCCCGAGAACCATGAGTAGCAAATCAGAGACACCGACAGAGACGCCGGACGTCTCGAACGACGACCCTCTCGAAGCCGTCAGAGAGAACGAAGACGCGTTCGAGAAAGAGGCCGAGCGAGACGATCGCTTCGGAGCGATGGCTCGGTACTTCCTCGCCGTCGCCAAGGGCGAACAGCCCGACGACTACGATGCGGAGCTCGCCGGGCTCCCGAAAATCGGAGGTGACGAATGACGTCAGTCGTCCAGTGCGGCGAGTGTCTCGGCCAGCCCGGCCGGGTCGGCGCCGGCCTCGGAGATGGCCTGCGCGACGGCGACGGTGTCGGGGTCGAGACTCGACATCCCCTCGTCTCGGGCACGGTCGCGAGCTTCGTCGAGCTGCTCGGCGAAGTCTTCGCTCGGCCCGAACACCTCGTCGCAGCTGGGGCAGCGTCGCCAGTGCTCTTCGAGCAACTCCCCACACGTCGGGCAGATGTCCGGCGTGAAGGACTTGGGCCCGTCGTCCTCATCGCGAACGCCGAGGGCGACCTCTGCCTTCTCGATGTAGTCCGCGTCGAAGAGGTGCTGGTAGGTCTTCTCGAGGGCGTCCGACCCCTCGACGTGGCCGAACAGCATCTTGATGGTCGCGGGGTCGACGTCGTGGTCTCGCTTCATCACGGTCGCGCAGTAGTGGCGGAAGTTGTGGGGGTTGACCGGCTTGTCGACGCCGGCGCTCTCGGCGAGGCGATTGAGTGTTCCCTCGACGGCGCCCTCCGACCAGTGCCCGTCGGGGTCGGTCTGGGGGTGCGACGGGTCGCCGACGAACAGCCAGTCGTCCGGGTCGGCGCCGGAGCGGCGGAGGTTGATGTAGTCGCGGACGTACTTCCGAGCTCCGAAGATGGGGCGCTTTCGCCCACGGGCGAGGGCTCCCTTCAGCCCGCCGAACTCGTCGTCGTAGTCCTCGTTGAGGTAGATGTACCCGTCGTCGACGTCCTTGAGTCGGAGGGTCAGCACCGCCTTGACGCGCTGGCCGGTGAAGATGAGCAATTCGAGGAAGGCCCGATTCCGGACGGCGTTCCTGGTGTCACCACAGGCCTGCCGCAGCGCCTGGACTTCGTCGTCGGTGAACATGTCCTGCTCGTCGTGCTTCGGCGACGAGTCCGGCGTGAACGTAGTGATCGCCTCGGGGTCGACGCCGAGATCGTGGTAGCGATAGAAGGTCTTGAGGGCGCACTGGTACTTTGCGCAGGTACCCTTCGAGAGGCCGTGGTCGTCGTGAAGGGCGTCCATGAAGTCGTTGACGTCCTCGACGTCACCGACGCCGGTCGGGTCGAAGTCCCGGTCGCAGCACAGCCGGACTGCCTTGGTGTAGTCCAGGACCGTCCCGGGACGGAGCCCCTTCACGTCCCCGTCCTCGTCGCGGTACTTGTTGCGGACGGTCGCCTCGTCGAGGGCGTCGCTCCACTCGAGGATGGCGTCCTTCGCCTCCTCGGAGATGTCGCCCTCGTCGGCGCGGTCCTCGACGTTCCCCCGCTCGTATTCCAACTTGTCGCGCGGTGTCTGAGCCATCAGTCTGAGTACACAATGAATCCCAGAACCATACCGTTTACTCACCCGGCGCGTAGTCGAGAAAACTCTTTATTCACCTCGCGGATACCTGTCGCTTCGCTGGGGTTAGGTGCCGATTAGCCAGTGACAAACGTTTTGTCGGGCGGTTCCGAACCCCGGGACATGACCGACTACACCGTGGAGTTCGTCGGGACGGGGGAGACGATCACCGTCTCCGACACCGAGACGATCCTGGGGCGATGCATCGAGGAAGGGATCGCCCAGGAGTACTCCTGTCGCGTCGGGATGTGTCTCGCGTGTTCGGCGGAAATCGTCGAAGGCGAGGTCACCCAGCCCGCTGCCAGGGGACTCTCGGAGAAAGAACGGGAAGCCTACGCGCTGACGTGCATGGCCAGGCCGGCATCCGACCTCGTTCTCGACCGTGGAAAGTACCCACCGTCTATCGAAGGCGGCACATCCTCGGTCGCCGGCGACGACGCGGCGACGGCCGACGACTGACGAGTTTCGGTTTCTGGGGGAAATTAAAGAAACAAAGTATTATGTGGTCCTTTTGCCGGTAAACGGTCTGTTAACTCCGTCTGAGCGATTCTAGATCGCGGTCTGTGGAAGGACAGGTCATATATGGTAGTGGTGCGTATGGGGTAGTAGACACCTGCACCTTCGCCAGGGGACGGCTGTCGAAGACTGACACACGTTCACAACCATGACCAGCCGCGTATACAGACTTCACTCGACGCTCGAACTGCCACTGGAAGACACATACGACTTCTTCGAGGACGCCGATCTCCCCCCAGAGATCAACGACGTGGACATCACCCGTCGGAACAACACGCTCATCATCAGCGCGGTGTCGGACGACGAAGAGATCAGCAAGTACACGCCGACGGCTCAGCTGAAAGCCAGCGTCACCGAGAACCGCGTGTACGAGGAACTTCCCGAGGAAGAAGAGAGCGGTCCCGGCCCGAGCAGCGGCCCGGGTGGCCCCCAGTGGGGCGCGCTGGAAGAGGAAGAGGAGGAGATTCCCTCGGAACTCGTCGAATACGCCTGTTTCAAGGGCGACCGGGAGACCGTCCTCCAGAACACGGCCCTGCAGTATCCGATGTTCCTGGTACTGTGTGAGGTCGCGCGGAACGCGGAGAAAGGGACCCTTACCGCCATCGCGTGCGTCGACGACGAGCTCGAGGCGGTCCGTATCGTCGACGGCGAGGACCGACCCGCGACGATCAACGTCGTCGAAGAACCGCGCGAGGACGAGGCCGCCGAGGGCGTCAACTGGCGCGACAACAAGTTCATCTCGTAGCCGTTAGACGGGCTATTCTTTCGCCGACCAGCGTTCGCGGAGTCACGACGCTGTCCTGCACTCGGTGACCACCACCGGATACAATTAAGGCCGTACTTCGATAATCACTGCATATGCCCGAGCGCGGCCCGGAGGGGACGTTCCGATCGACGGTCACCACGGCGGACGTCGTCGAACTCTTCGACGTCGTCGACGGCCCGGTCCTGGGCTCCGCCGACGTCGCGAATCACCTGGGATGTACGCGTGATACGGCCAGGCGGAAACTCGATTTGCTGGAGAAGCGCGGCCTGGTCGCCTCGCGGATGGTCGGACGTACCAAGGTGTTCTGGCGCGTCGACCGGTCCAGCGACCTCCGGGAGTGGCTGGACCGCGGCGGGGGAGCGTAGCGGAAACTGGCTTTCGGAGCCGATCACAGAGCGACGAAAACGAAGAGTACGGATGCGGCTCCGACGAGGACGCTCGGAAGCGCGATGGCGACGTAGACGAGTCCGTTCCACATGTACACTTTACCACCGTCGAGCGGACCGACCGGGAGCATGTTGAACCCCGCGAGGATGCAGTTGATCAGGACCCCTGCCCCGCCGATGGTGAGTAGTAGGCCCGAATACGAGTAGTCGACGCTGCCGATTCCGAGGGTTCCGCCCGGTACGACGAACGAAGCGGCGAGGATAAGTCCGAAGCCGACCGCCAGAACGAGGTTCGACACCGGTCCGGCCAGGGCGATGAGGCCGCGTTCCCGACGCGGGACGTCTCGTCGGTGGTAGACGCCGCCGGGGGCGGCGAAGATGAACCCGCCGAGGGCAGTGGCGACGCCGAGTACCAGCATGCCGTAGTGGGCGCGAAACGCCGCGGCACGGCCGAACTGGACGGCAACCATCCGGTGGGCCAGCTCGTGTACCACGAACCCGACGCCGGCGGTTAGAAAGCTGAGCACGAACAGGTAGGCCGTTAGCTCCGGCATCTCTCTCGCCGAGTCCAGCAGGCCCCGCCCGCCACCGGCGAACAGGACGCCGAACGAGATGCTCAGAACGACGTAGGAGAGGGCGAAGTCCCGAAGCTCCCACCGGCTCGGACGATATCCCGATTCGACGTCCGACGTCGACCGTATCTCCTTCGGCGGCGGCGCCCGATTACCGCCCGGGCGCCAGCTCACGGCCGGTCACCGATAGTTCCCCTCGTGCGTTCTCTCACCTTTTTTCACCCAGATACAGTGAGAAATTGGACTGGTTGTAAAAAGTTACCGCTCACTCTTCGGCGCCAGCGCCCCACGTCCAGGCGAATACCGCTATCTCGGCCCCTCCGACCGCCGCCGGTCGCGTCGTCTTTCCGGGCCCGGAATCCAACCTGGTTAACGGGTTGCTAAGGACGGCCTACCGTGAAAACAGTGGCTATGGGGTGCCTAACTCCCCCGGCATCCAAAAAGTACTTACAGCCTCTCCTAATTACATCTCATTACCGATGTCAGAGTCAGAGAGTTTCCCCGACTACCTCGACGTCGACTACGCCGACGGCGAGGGCGAGTCGCCCGAGGACTATTCCTCCGTCAACCACAAGATCGAGAAGGCGATCGAGGTCACGAAGGAAGGCCTCGAACAGTACGACAACCCGGTCATCATGTGGACCGGCGGCAAGGACTCGACACTGACGCTGTACTTCGTCAAGGAAGTGGCCGACCGCTTCGACCTGGAGGTTCCCCCGGTCGTCTTCATCGACCACTACCAGCACTTCGACGAACTCATCGACTTCTGCAAGCACTGGGCCGACGAGTGGGACCTCGACGTCATCTGGGCGCGTAACGAGGACATCGGCGACTACGTCGACGAACACGGCCTCGAACCGGGCGACGACATCCCGGTCGACGCGCTCTCGGAGCACAACCAGCATCACGTTCGCAACCTGCTCGAGTACGAGGAGGACACGTTCCCGTTCCTGCTCGATACCTACGTCGGGAACCACCTGCTGAAGACCGTCGCGCTCAACGACACGCTCGAGGAGTACGACGTCGACGCCGTCCTCTCTGGCGTCCGCTGGGACGAACAGGAGGCCCGCGCCGACGAGACGTTCTTCTCGCCGCGACACGACCCCGACATCTACCCGCCCCACGACCGCGTTCAGCCCATCCTCCAGTTCGCCGAGGCCGACGTCTGGGAGGCCTTCTGGAACTTCGTCGTGCCGGACACCGTCGAGGACTTCCCCGACGAAGGCTACGTCCCGCAGGGGCAGGACGACCTCCCCGAGGGCATCGAGAAGGACGACGTCCCCGTCTCGCCGAAGTACTTCGCCGGCTTCCGCTCGCTCGGGAGCGAAGTGAGCACCGACAAGTCCGCCCAGGAGCCCGCGTGGCTCCAGGACATGGAGAACACCACCGAACGCGCCGGCCGCGCCCAGGACAAGGAGGACCTCATGGAGCGCCTCCGCGACCTGGGCTACATGTGACGTAGGCGAGTCGTTTTCGAGCGTTTTTCTTCTAGCCGCGTGCGCGGTCGTGACACAACACTCAACAGTCCACCCGTTGCAGGGTCAGTCATGAGCGAGGAGTACGACTGGCTGACGCTGGACGACGACGAGGAGATACTCTGGGAGGGAAAGATATCCCAGAAGTCGATGATAGGCACCTACGTCGTCGGGGTGCCGCTGATCCTCCTGCTTGGCCTCGGGCTGTTGATCATCGTCCCCTCGTACCTGATCGTCAAACACACGGACTACGTCATCACGAGCAAGGGCGTCTACAAGAAGACCGGCATCCTCAGCCGCTCTGTCACCGAGATCGAGTACGAGAAGATTCAGAACACGGCCTTTTCCGCGGGGCCGGTGGCCCGGTACTTCGGCTACGGCGACGTCGACATCAGTACGGCTGGCGGGTCCGGCGTCGAGATGAAGCTCCGGGCCGTCGAGGACCCCCAGGACGTCCAGAAGCGTCTCTCCCGGCTCGTCAAGCGCGCCCAGGGCGCCCGTGGCGAGGAGGAGTCGGACGGGAAGGCGGACGTCCTCGACGATATCCTGGTCGAGCTCCGGGCGATCCGCCAGTCGGTCGAGACCAGCGGCGCGGACGGCCCGCGAGAGACGAGCGGCCGCGCCGACAGATGAGTCTCCCCGACTGGGCCCCGGCGTCGGCCGACGAGACCGCAGTCTGGCAGGGAAAACCGCGCGCTCGCGTCGTGCACTGGGGTGTCGTCGTCGGCGCACTGGTCGCGGTGACGATCCTCGGCGTCGGCGGGTTCCTCTGGCAGACCGGTGCCATCGGACCGCTCCTCCTCACCGCGTTCCTCGCGGTCGCCGTGTTGGGATTCGCCGTGCCGGCCGGTTCCGCCTATCTCTGGCGGGCCCACACCGACTACCTCCTGACGGAGGCGGCGCTGTACCACCGGACCGGTGCCGTCTGGGTCACGGTGACCGAACTCGGTCTCGACAAGATTCAGAACACGGCGTACTCCCAGGGCGTCTTCGGGACGATGTTCGACCACGGGACCGTGACGGTGGACACCGCCGGGAGCGAGGGGGCCGAACTCCGGCTCCGCGCACTCGACGACCCGGACGACGTCCACCGCCTCGTCGCGGACCGAGCGGGGGCGGCCGGCGGCGAGGACCATATTCCCGGGACGGTCGAGCAGTGGCGAGCGGTGCTTGACGAGGTTCGACGGCTCAGGATCGTCCTCACGGCTGACTGAACCGGTATGGGGTCCGGCCGCCAGCTGGAAATCGTGGCCCGAAAGCGGCACAATATATTCATACGGTTGGCCACAGAGTCACAGACATGGCGACAATTTCGACCGACGTCAACCGCCCATACCTTCCCTCCGACGGTGCGAAAATCACGGCAGAGATCGACGTCGAACCGGGCGAACAGGACGAGAGCGTACGACGACACGTCGCGCTGTGTATCGACACTAGCGGATCGATGGGCGGCGCGAAGATCCAGCAGGCCCGTGACGGGGCCGCGTGGGTGTTCGGGCTGCTCGACGACGACGACTACGTCAGCCTCGTCGGCTTCGATACCGACGCGACGGTCCACATCCCCACGACGCGCTGGGGCCGACTGGAGCGTGACGAGGCGATGGACGCCGTCGAGGACCTGACTGCAGGCGGTGGCACCGACATGTTCGGTGGGCTGGCGTCGGCCCGCGAGGAACTCGCGTCCTCGCGCGCCGGCCCAGACGCCGTCAAGCGCCTCCTGCTGCTCTCGGACGGCAAGGACAACGAACACGAGCCCGACGACTTCGAGGAACTCGCCCGCGAAATCGACAACTCGGGCGTCCGCATCCAGTCCGCCGGCATCGGCGAGGACTACAACGAGGACACCATCCGGACGCTCGGAACGACCGCCCGCGGCACCTGGACCCACCTCGAAGCGCCGGGCGACATCGAGGAGTTCTTCGGCGACGCCGTCGAGCAGGCGGCCTCCGTCGTCGCGCCGGACGCACAGGTCGAACTCGACGTGGCCCCCGGCGTCGAGGTGAGCGAGGTGTACCGCGCGCTCCCGCAGGCCCAGGAGGTCGACGTCGAGTGGGAGGACAACGCCGCGGTGGTGAAGCTTCCCGACCTCACCGAGCGCGAACACCAGCGCGTCGTCCTGAAGATACACGCGCCCGCGCGTCGTGAACTCGAAGAAGTGACCCTCGCCGACGTGACCCTCTCCGCGCGCGGCGACACCGCGAGCGACGACGTCACGGTCGAGTACACCGACGACCAGGAGTTGCTCGCCGAGCACGACGAGTCGGTCTCCATCGACCACAAGCAGACCGTCATCCGGACGGAACTCGGCAAGGGCAACGTCGAGGCCGCCGAGACCCAGGTCGAGAAGATGACCGTCGTCCACGGCGAGGACGCCGAGGCCGTCCAGGAGGCCGACCGCCAGACCCAGATCGTCAAGGAGGGCGGCCGCGCCGAGCAGAGCCAGGCCACCCAGATCGTCGACGACGGCGACCGGCTCGGATGACCGGTCGACGGGACGATACGGGAGGTATCCGCCGATGAGCGCCACCGCGCTCGCCAGCGGCGACCTCGTCGCCGGCCGGTACCGCATCGAGAACGAGGCCGGCAGCGGCGGCTTCGCCATCGCGTACGAGGCCGTCGACACGCAGACCGGTGACACGGTCGCAGTGAAGGTTCCCAACACCGCCGGGTCGAGCAACGACGCGGCCGTCGTCGAGGAGTACTTCCTGAAGGAGGCCACCGCGCTGGAGAGCATCCGCGACGCGGGCGGCCACCCGAACGTGATGAACCTCCTCGACCGCCACGAGGACGACGACGGTCCGGTCCTCGTCGTGGAGTTCGTCGACGGCTACGAACTGGACGACGCCATCGACAAGACCGGGCCGCTCGACCCCGCGGAGGTTCGTGAGGTCGGGGTGGGCCTCTGCGGCGCGATGTCGTTCCTGCACGAGAACGAGATCGTCTACCGCGACCTGAAGCCGGACAACGTCATGCTTACTGAGCGGAACGGCCGCGTCACGCCGGTGCTCATCGACTTCAACACGGCCACGGGCTTCGACGCCTCCGGGGAGGCCGAGGACTCAGGGACGACGATCCTGGGCCCCTACAAACCCCGGGAGGTCGCCGATGCCAGCCGTTCGGAGGCCCGCCAGGGCCCCTGGTCCGACGTCTACTCCATCGGGAAGATCCTCCTCTTCCTGCTGAAGGGGACGGTTCCGAAGATGGACGGCGTCGACCCGCGGGACTTCGGCGTCGACTGTCCGCCCTACCTCGCCGAGATCGTCGAGCGGGCGACGGCGACGAGCTACGAGGACCGCTATCACAACGCGACGGCGATGGAGCACGTCCTCCGCGAGAAGGACCCGACGCCGCCGCCGCAGGCCTCGGTCCGCTACCTCCAGCAGGAGGACCGCTACACCATCCACGTCGGGGACACCATCGGTCGCGAGGACGCGGTGGGCCCCTCGCCCGCCGTCGCCATCCAGGACGACGACGAGTACATCTCGACCGTCCAGGTCCAGTTCGACGTCGACGACCACGGGAACTGGGTGTTGCGCGACCGGAGCCTCAACGGGACGTACGTCCAGACCGGCGACGGCTGGCAGCGCGTCCTCGGCGAGGCCGGCCGCGAGCGCCTGCGCGAGCAGGGCGAGGACCCGACGGACCGCCACGGCAACGTCCCGCCGACCACCTTCCGCCTGCAGGACGGCGACCTCGTCGCGCTCGTCCACCCGAGCTACGGGGTCACCTTCGAGTTCCACCAGCACTGAACCATGGACTACGCTACCAACTACGACGTCGGGGACCGCAAGCGCGGCGGGGGTATCAACGAGGACAGCGTCGCGCTGTCCGTCTTCGAACAGGGCCACCGGTCGGGAGTGACCACGGACGGAACCGACGGGAACGGAATCGGTGATCGAGACGACGAGGACCCGCCAGCGAATCGGAGCGCCGCGGTGTTCGCCCTCGCCGACGGCGCGGGCGGCCACGACGCCGGTGACGTCGCCTCCTACCTGGCGACGACGGTCATCTGTGAGGAACTGGCACCTGTCGTCGCCGAGGCGAGCAGGCGGAACCCCGACGCCTTCGCTGTCGATATCGACGAGTCGCTGCTGCCCGACCGGCCGACCGCCACTGACCTCCAGACGGCCGTCGCGGATGCCATCGTCGCCGCACACCGTGAAGTCGTCCGGTACGCCGCCGAGAGCGGGACCCAGGCCTACACGACGGCCGTCGCGGGCGTCGTCGTCGACGGCGACGTCCACTACGGCTGGGTCGGCGACAGTCGCGCCTACCTCGTCAACGGCGCGCGCCAGTCCATCGAACTGCTCACGAAGGACCACGGCGTCGTCCAGGAGCTACACGACCGGGGCGAAATCGACGACGTCGCGGCCCACGTCCACCCCAGGGGCAACGAGATAACGCGCGCACTCGGCGGCGCGGGCGACGGCGACCCGGAGACGGCGTCGGTCCCCGTCGAGACCAACTCCGTCACGCTGTTCGCCGAGGACGTCCTGCTCGTGACGAGCGACGGGCTGATCGACGCCCAGACCGACGCGCCCGCGCTGTACGAGCGATACGTCGAGGCTGGCCGGAGCGACGAGGCCGCCGAGGTCGTGCGCGAGGCCGTCGTCACGGACGAGGAGATCCGCGACCTGGTTCTCGGGTCGGACTCGCTGGACGACGCTGCGTCGGGCCTGATCGACCTGTCGAACGAACGCGGCGGAAAGGACAACCTGTCGGTCGTCCTGGCCCGCGACCCCGAACTCCCGTCGACCCCTGGCGATGACGAAGGGATGCCGGTCAGGGCCGTCGACCCGGACGACCCGGTCGAGGACCGGGAGACCGTGATCGTTCCCGAGGAGTGACTGCCTCCGAAGCTTTCCGAGGAACGGCTGACCCCGAAGCGTGAGCGCCCCCGTCTCGGGCCCACTGGAGTGTATTTTTCCGGTTCGCTGACGGAAACTATTTTCACCACCTGGGTATAGTGTATTCCCAGGCATGTCCGAGAGTGACACGGCGTCGGTCGAATGTCCGCTCTGCGGCGAGGCGTTCGACCCGGCGGCCGCTGGGGGCTGGTGTACAAACTCCGACTGTGGCGAGTGGCAGTACGAAGCCGACGCCACGTCGGACGAGCAATCGGTGGGTGCGGACGATTCGGGCGACGACGGCGACCCGCTCGCCGACGTCGCCGACGATTCGGAGTCACCGGACCCGCCGTCGTGGATGGAGGAGTCCGACGACGAATCGGCCGACGAGGAGGCCGACTCCGACGAGAACACGGAGTCGGACGAGTCGGCGGCAGGCGAGGAATCCGCTGACGAGTGGGGCGGTGCTGACGCGGACGCCGAGGCAGACGTCGAGGAAACCGAGACAGACGACACGTCGGCGGCAGACGCGGACGACGGCGCGGCCGACGCGGAGTCGTTCGACTGCCCGGGCTGTGGCACCGAGCTCGCGGCCGACGTCAACTTCTGCCCCGACTGCGGCGCGGACGTGAGCAGTTTCCCGGCCGACGACGGCGCGGGCGACGAACTCGCCGCCTGTCCGTCCTGTGGCGGCGACGTCGACGCGGACGACAGCTTCTGTGCGCAGTGCGGCGAGGACCTCGACGCCCACCGCGGCGGCGCGAGCGTCCTGACGGAGTGTCCCGACTGCGGAACCGACGTCGGTCCGGACAACAGTTTCTGTGCGGGCTGCGGGGCCGACCTCGACGCCGCCCGCTCGGGTGCCGCTGTGGGAGCCGGCGACGCATCGTCCGGCGGTAGCGCGCCCAGTGCGCTCGCGCTGACCGCCCACGGCAAGACCGTCGTCGCCGGTGATGGCGACATCGTCGGCCGGGAGATACGGTCGTTACTGACCGAGGCCGGCCGTCCGGAGGACGAGGCGGTTCGCGTCCACCGCGAACACGTCCGGTTCGTCCGCGAGGACGGCCAGTTCTACGCGGTCGCGCTCGGCCAGAACCCGACCCGCGTGAACGGCACGTCGCTGACGAAAGGCGACCGGGAGGCGGTCGCGCCAGGCGACGAACTCGAACTCTCCGACGTCGTCACCCTCGACGTCGAAGCGGCCTGACCACGCTGCCGGTAGTTTCCCCGTTCCGATCGCAGCGTATAACGCGGCGAGTCGAAGCTGTCGCGTAACAGCTTTCCCACCCGGCGAAAAACACCCTCCAAGCAATGTCAGGACGCCGACGGCGCGAACTCGCCGATTCGTTTCGCCTCGTCACTGGTGACGAGCAGTGGTTCCTCCGCGACCTGCTGGTCGGCGTCGTCGCGGCCGTCGTCTGGATCGGCGGGACGGGTGCGCTCGCCGTTCAGGTTGCCGACGTACTCGGGGTTTCACTCGGGCTTGCGGCCGGGGAGAGCCCGTCGCCGCTCGCGGTCGGCCTCTTCGCCGTCCTCTGGCTCGCCGTCCCGGCCGTCGCCGTCACGGTCCGTATACGGCGACGGACGCTGAACCTCCGCGGCAACGTCGAACAGTACTACCGCTTCGAACATCCGGCCACGTTACTCGCGCCGCCGACGCTCCTCGTCGTCGTGGCAGTCGTGGTCGGACTGGCCCTCGGCGGGTTCCCGTGGTACTTCTCCCTGGTGTTGCTCCCCGTCGGCCTGTTCGCCCTGGTCCGGACGCTCGCCTTCACGTACCGGGTGTACTCCTTTTCGCACCCGCTCGTGGTGCAGTTCCTCGCCGTCGTCTCGACTGTCGTGGCGTTCGGGAGCGCGCTGGCGGCCGTCGGGACGGCGACTGGACGGGGCCAGCTCGCGGAACGGGCGCTCCGCGCGGCGGGGCTCCCGGCGTGGGTACTCGGGTCCGTTTCTGTGGAGGGGTTCGTCGTGTCGGGCGTCGCCGCGGTGGCGGCGTTCCCGCTCGCCCTGGCCCTGGCGTACGTACTGGTCCAGACGGTCGTCTCGCTCGGCGTTCGGCTGGTCGAACCCGACGTCGACCGGTCTTCGATGCGGACTGGCCAGCGATACCCGCCGTTCCTGGACTCGACGACGCCGGTCGGGACCCCCGCCGATACGTCGGATTCGTCAGCCGGGTCGACTGGCACGGACACCGACACCTCGACTGCCGACCGGGGGCCGACCGAATCGGACGGGGACGGGACGGACTCGGAGGATTCGGTGGAATCCGACGACGACGGGGAGGACCTCGACGACGTCAGTAACACGCGCGTATTCACGCCGCCCGCCGACGACGGTGACGGCGGGTTCGGGTCCACTACGGCCGGCGAGACGAACGCAGTCCCGGGGACCGACGACGAAGGGACGTCCTCGACTGGCGGCGGTGCTCGCTGTGACGCCTGTGGCGAGTCCTTCTCGATGGAGGCGGACGTCCGGTTCTGTCCCAACTGCGGGACCTCGCTGGCCGGCGAGTGACCGATTGCCGGTTTCCGGTTTCTGACACGTCAGGCCAGCGGCCGGAACCACACGGCCGCGAGTAACAGGGCGAGAAAGACGTAGGACCCGCGGATGAGGAGCATCGTCGCGAGTTCGGCGTCGGCGTTCCGCGAGAGCACGGCCACGAGACCGAACGCGAGAGCTGCGAGTGCCGCGGTCGGCGGGATGGAACTCATCATGACGGCCATCCCGAGCACGGCGACCATTCCCAGAAACATCAGTCCGTAGGCCAGCTGCCGTGCCCGGGTCCGCCCGAGGACGACGGCGACGGTTCGCTTGTCGATGGAGCGGTCGTACTCGACGTCGGTCGAGTCGTCGATGACCTTGATCCCCGAGAGGACGACCAGGAAGACGACGGCCAGTGCCACGACGACGGGCGCAAGCCCGGCCGTCTGGACGTAGAACCCGCCGAGTAGCGCGAAGGCGATGCCGGTCGGGTAGCCGACGCTCGCGGTGACCGGATGCATGTCGAGTCGGGGGGCGTGGTGGTAGCCGATGAGCCACCCCGGGAGCGTGATCAGGGCGGCCCAGACGTCGACGAGCGCGAACAGGCCGAGCGTGCAGGCGAAGAACCCGACGGAGGCGCCGGCCAGCGCGAGACGACAGCCCCGTTCCGAGAGCGGGTGGTCGTCGTCCTCGCCGCGGCCGTAGAAGTCGACGTAGCCGTCCTTCACGTGGGCGGTGTAGAGGCCGAAGAAGACGGCGGCGAGGTGGACGCCGGCGAGGGGGAGGGAGAACTGGTCGGCCAGTAGCCCGCCGAACAGCGACGCCGCGAGCGGCGGGAGCATGAAGACGGGGTGGATCTGCGAGGCGAGCGCCCGAACGGCGGCCGCGACGCCGGATCCGTGCCGCGCGATTGCCATGTGCGGTCAAAGGGGCGCTCGTGTTAAAAATCCAATTAGAGTGTGGGGTGGTCGGCCCGCTCGCTTACCGCCAGTTCCCCCGGTCGAGGACGAACCCGGAGACGTGCGAGGCGAGGTCACGGGCGTCACGTTCGGTGGGCGCGTGGAGTTCGCCGGAGACTGGTCCGGCCTCGCCGCCGACGCCCTCCGTCTCGGAGACGGGGTCTGTCCCGGTGGGGTAGGGGCGTCGCGAGCGGACGCGGTCGCGCAGGGCCTGGAGGGCGGCCTGGGTCAGTTCGGCGTCGAGGTGCTGGAGGTCGTAGTGGACGACGTAGCCGCGCGCGGCGTCGCGGACGGCGAGCACTGGCTGGCCGCGTTCGGCACAGCGCTCCCAGAGAGCCCGCTGTTCGTCGACCGTCTCGTAGACGGGGACGTTCGAGGACGCCAGGTAATCCATCGGTGTGACTGTACGGACTGGAGCACTATTGGCCTGTCGTCGGGCCCGGTGACAGTTCGCCGGACGGCGTCGCGATCGAGGGATAGAAACTCATACCGGATCGGTCACGCGCCGGGTGCCGTCGCGGACGGACCGCCTGTGCGGCGGTCAGGGTCGGACTGCCTGTGCCGCGTCGTCCATGATTTCCAGGGCTTCCTTCAGCGTCTCGACGTCGACAGCGTAGGAGATGCGCGCGTACCCCGCGCCGTGCTCGCCGAAGGCCTCGCCCGGGACGACGACGACGCCGCGGTCGATGACCTCGTCGACGAACCCCTCGGGGACCTTCGGCATCGCGTAGAAGGCGCCCTGGGGCGTGGGACAGTCGAGGCCGGCGTCGGCCAGCCCGTCGACGAGGACGTCGCGGCGTTCTTCGAAGGCGGCGGTCATCTCGGTGACAGCGTCCTGGGGTCCGTTCAGCGCGGCCTCGGCGGCGTACTGGGACGGCGCGGCGGCACAGGCCTGGGCGTACTGGTGGACGCGCAGCATGCGTTCGACGCGCTCGTTCGATCCCGTCACCCAGCCGAGTCGCCAGCCGGTCATCGAGTAGCTCTTCGAGCAGCCGTTGACTACCACGACGTTGCCGGTGTCGTCGAACTCCGCGGGCGAGCGGTGTTCGCCGTCGAAGACGATGTGTTCGTACATCTCGTCGGAGATGCACAGCACGTCGTGGTCGCTGGCGATGCGGGCGAACTCCCGCATGTCCTCCGGCGACTGGACGGCGCCGGTCGGGTTCGCGGGGCTGTTGACGACGAATGCGGCCGTGTCGTCGGTGATAGCCTCCTCGACGGCCGCGGGGTCCATCGTGAGGTCCTCGCGAAGCGGCACGGGCTTGGGCGTCCCCCCAGCGAGTTTCGTCAGCGCGTCGTAGGAGACGAACCCCGGGTCGGGAAAGATGACCTCCTCACCCGCGTCGACGTGGGCCTCGATGGCGATGTGGAGCGCCTCGCTCCCGCCAGCGGTGGCGATGATATCCTCGGGGTCGACGTCGAGGTCGTTGTCCCGCGCGTGCTTGTCGGCGATAGCCTCTCGCAGCGACTCGGTCCCCTTGTTCGACGTGTAGGCGTCGACGTCGCCGGCCCGAATCGCCTCGATGGCTCCCTGCCTGGCGTGCTCGGGCGTCGGGAAGTCGGGCTGGCCCAGCCCGAGGTTGATGGCGTCCTCGCCGGCCGCCTCGAACACCTCCCGGATGCCGCTGATCGATATCGCCTCCACGCGCGCGGAGAAGTCGGTCATACTCTACGGGGTGTCGCGCTCGCCGATAACTGTTGGTGGTCCGCCGCGGTCGAAGAAAGAAAAGTCGACGTGGTTCGGCTCGTTCGGCCGCTCGGTCAGTAGTTCCGTCGCCTGATGGCCAGGACCGACGCGCCGGCGAACGCGAACGTCCCGGCTATCAGTCCGCCGGGTGCCGATCCGGGGACTATTCCACTACCGGCCGGGTTGCTCATCGACGCGGCGCCCGTTCCCTCACAGGACTCGACGTCCCCGGTGTCCGGGAGGTCTCCGGGGTCGCCGGGGTACGTGCAGGTTTCCCCGCCCGCCCCGACCACGGCGCCGGTGACGTCGTAGGTCGTCGACGTCCACTGGGCCTCGACCGGCTCGTTCGGCTCCTTAAATACCTCTGCTGTCATCGTCGTTCCCGCTGCGTCGCCTTCGGCAGTGAACGAATTACCGGTCCACTCCCACCTGACGAACGGTTCGCCCTCCGGACAGTCACCGGATCCGGCTCCACCTACTGTGGGCGCTCCCTCGTCGGTGGTACAGAGCAGGACGAAGCTGATCGCCGCACGCTGGTCTTCCGTCTCGGTTTCGGTGTCCGGCGTGTCGGTGTCTGGCGTATCAGTATCCGGCGTGTCGGTGTCTGGCGTATCAGTATCCGGCGTGTCAGTGTCCGGCGTATCGGTGTCCGGGGTGTCGGTATCCGGCGTATCCGTGTCCGGGGTGTCAGTGTCCGGGGTGTCAGTGTCCGGCGTATCCGTATCCGGCGTGTCGGTGTCTGGGGTGTCGGTATCCGGCGTATCGGTGTCCGGCGTGTCAGTGTCCGGCGTATCCGTGTCCGGAGTGTCGGTATCCGGCGTGTCAGTGTCCGGCGTATCGGTGTCCGGCGTGTCGGTGTCTGGCGTATCAGTATCCGGAGTGTCGGTATCTGGCGTGTCCGTGTCCGGGGTGTCAGTGTCTGGCGTGTCCGTGTCCGGGGTGTCCGTGTCTGGCGTATCTGTGTCAGTCTTCGTCTCCGTCTCGGTCAACGGCGCGTCAGTCGGCTTCTCGGTCCTCGTCTCGGTGTCGGTATCAGTCTCGGTCTCCGTGTCCGTTTTCGTCTCCGTATCCGTGTCAGTCGGCTTCTCTGTCTCGTTGTCGGTCGGCTTCTCCGTCTCGTTCTCTGTCGTCACGTCGCCGCAGTCGCTGTCCAGGAGGTACGCGGCGCCGGCGTCGGTCTCTCCGTCGTTGTCGTTGTCCGGCGCACCGACGAGGACAGCCGGTCCGCCGTCGTCGGTCACGTTGCCGGCGCCGGAGACGGCGTGACCGGCGCGGTCATCGGCGGCCTCGCCGTAGAACGTGGACGTTGCGTCACCGAGTGACTGGAACGCCGGAGGTGACTGGGCTCCGGCGACGACGTAGGCGGCACCAGAGTCGTTCCCGTTCTCGTCGTGGCCGGGCGCGCCGACGAGCAGGTCGTCGATTCCGTCACAGGTGACGTCGGCCGGGCCGGCGTCGGAGACGGACCAGCCCGCCAGGTCACCCTCGCGGTCGCCCGTCAGCGTTCGGTCGGCGTCTGCCAGGGAACGCACTCCTTCGGCGTCGGTGCCGCCGTAGACGACGTAGGCCGCGCCGGTCGCGTCGACGGCGTCGGCGTCGTGGTACGGCGCGCCGACGACGACGTCCGCGACGCCGTCGTCGTTCACGTCACCGGCGCTGGACACCGACCACCCGGCGCGGTCGCGGTCCGAGGCGCCGGTGAGGATCAGGTCGGCCGAACCGAGGTCGACCGTCCCCGAGACGTCGGTGGAGACGACGTAGGCGCCGCCGGCACTCGTCGTCTCGTTCGTCTCGCCGGACCAGTTCATCGCGCCCACGACGACGTCGGCCGTGCCGTCGTCGTCGACGTCACTGGCACCGGAGACGGACCAGCCCGCCAGGTGGCCGGCCGACTCGCCTTCCATCGTCGCCGCGGCCGCGTCGTCGAGCGTGGCGGTCCCGTCGGCGTCCGCACCGGGGACCAGGTACGCGGCGCCCGCCCCGTCGTTTGCGTAGGGCGCTCCGACCAGGACCGCGTCGTCACCGTCTGCGTCGGTCGCGTTCGACACCGACCAGCCCGCGCGGGCGTCCGCGTCGGTGCCCTGCAACGTGGCGTTCGCGTCGGCGAGGCTCATATTCGCGGGGAGCGAGTCGCCACCGTAGACGACGTAGGCCGCGCCGGTGTTCGACCCGGTCGAGTCGTGGTTCGGCGCACCGACGACGACGTCGTCGTAGCCGTCGTCGTTCACGTCGCCCGCGTGCGAGACGGACCAGCCGGCCATGTCGTCGGCCGAGGCGCCGACGAGTTTGACGTCGGCGTCTTCCAGCTCCACCTCGTCGGTGTCGACGGGCCCGTAAACGACGTAGGCCGCGCCGGCGTCCTCGCCGCCGGTGTCGTTGTGCGGCGCGCCGATGATCAGGTCGTCGACGCCGTCGCCGTTGACGTCACCGGCGCTGGCTACCGATCGCCCCGCGGTATCGTTCACGTCTTCACCGTGGAACACCGTGTCCGCGTCCGAGAGGTTCGTCTCGCCGGAGAGCCCGTCCGGTTCGGCTTGCTGTGCGACCTGTGACTGGCCGCCGGTCGTGGCGGCGCCGGCGGTAATCACCATCGTGCTCGCGACCACGAGGAGTGTGATCGCGACGACTGTCCCGTTCGACACCGCTGTCGTGGAGATTCGCTTTGGAAGCATTCCTTCGACGGTACCCGACCAGTCACCTTTGTTATAAATAGAGAAACGAGAGTAAGGGATATTACCGGTCGAAGCCGGGCGAGTAACTCGCGACGATCCGACCGACAACGTGCGCTTACAGGAGTACTGACGAGCGCGTCAGAACCGTCCTGTACCGATTCGAAAAACACAACCGGATTCTGTCACATCCGTCGCGAGGCGGGGGGACGTTCGCCTCCGCCGTCTCCCCGTTGGACTGACAGGACCTGACACGACCGAGTTAAGCCGACGCACTCCCCGGATAACGGTGGCTTTCGAAGACCAGAGTAGACCGCCCGGACCACGACGCCGCGCATCGCGCTCCCCCTCCGCCGGCTACCACGCTTCCTCAGTGGCCGAGGGAAGTGAAGCGAATATTACTCCTCGACCGCGTCACGGAGGTCGTCGATGTGCGTTTCGAGGCGGCGGAGCGTCGCGTCCGCGTCGGTGTACCCGTTGTCGTACTCGCTGTAACAGTCGTCGGCGCTGGCCAGGAACTCCCGGACGGTCGCTTCGATGTCGTCCATACGTCCCGTTCGTCGCGGGACGGTTGAAAGCTGGCGGTTCCGGTCCGTGAGACTCGAACTGGTCACAGACTGCGTGGCGTCAGGTTGATAGCCGGGCGGCACTGACCCGCCGCCCATGGAACTGGCCTACCGGGACCGGGCGCTCGTCCTCGACGACGTCCTCGTGCTCGCGGACCTCCACGTCGGGAAGGGGGAGACGGCGAACCTGGAGGTTCCGGTCGGCGACAGCGCGGACATGACCGGGCGCTTCGAGGCGCTGGTGAGCGAGGGCGACGTCTCGGCCGTCGTCGTCGCCGGCGACTTCCTCCACTCGTTCGGCACGATCCCTCGGACGGTCGAGGAGACGGTCCGGGAGGTCTCTCGCATCGGCGAGGCGTACGACGTCGAGATCACCGTCACGCCGGGGAACCACGACCCGATGATCGAGTCGCTCTGGGGCGGCGCGATCCGGGACGAGTACCGCGTCGGTGACACGGTGGTCCTCCACGGTCACGAGACGCCAGACGCCGACGCCGACCGGTACGTCGTCGGCCACGACCACCCGACCATCGTCATCGAGGGGCAGCGCCGACCATGTTACCTCTACGGTGAGGACGCCTTTCGCGGTGCCGACGTCCTGATGCTCCCCTCGTTCAACCGCCTCGTCCGCGGCGTCAGGGTCAACGGGATGTACGCCGGTGACTTCATGTCACCCCTCATCCGAAGCGCCGAGGCGTTCAGGCCCATCGTTCGCGACGAGGACGCCGACGAGACCCTGGAGTTCCCGCCGCTGGGGGAGTTCCGCCGGATGCTGTAGGTTCCGCCGGATGCCGTCGGGGCGCGGTCTGCAGGAATCTGGATCGATCCCGGAAGCTATTTTGGCCGCGGCGGCGCTCGCTCCCACATGGCTACGACGCAAGTCGCACTCGCGCTCATCGGAACGACGCTTCTCGGATTCACCCTCCTCTGCTGGGGGACGGTGTACTACGTCCCGCGGATCCTGAACGGCGAAGACCACGCCGACGACCCGCACGCCGACGCCGGTCGCCCGAGCTGAATCCGGGGTCGGTACCGCTCCAGCACAGCTCCGGCACTGCTCCGTCACCGCGCCGGTACCGCTCCGTTATCGCCCCAGTTCTTCGACGACTGCGTCCGCTGCCACCCGTCCGCTCTCCAGCGCACCCTGTATCGACGACCACCTGGTGTAGTCCCCGGCGAGGAACACCGGCCCGTCCGGGTCGTCGACGGGGGGCAGGTCGACGCGGAACCCCGGCGGCTGGGCGAACTGGGCGAACGGAACGCGGTCGGTCGCGACCAGTTCAAGGTCCGCCAGGTTGGCCTCGGGGTACCACGACGCCATCGTCTCCTGCACCGACTCGAACAGCGCCTCGTCGCTCTCCTCGCGCTCGCCCAGGAACGTCGCGCTGTACAGTGTCGCGTCGCTCGGCGCGTACTCGGGCGCGACGGCTGACAGCGGGGCCACCTGATTCGGGCCGGACTCGTCGGCGTTGAGCACCAGGCGCTTGCCCGTCGGGAGACCGGTCCGGGACTGGCGCGCGACGGAGAGGGTGACGCAGCTTCGCGCCTCGGTCGGAATCGAGCCGACGCCGGTCAGGTCCCTGGCGGTCGGCGGGTCGGTCGCCACGACGACGGCGTCGGCGACGACGGTCTCGCCGTCGACCGTGAGGACGGCCTCGGCCGAACTGGACTCGACCGACGACACCGTCGCATCGGTCTCGATCGTCGCTCCCGCCATCTCCGCTCGCTTCGCTAGCTGGTCGGGAATCGCGCCCATGCCCGCGGCCGGCACGCCGATACGCCCCTCCGAGAGCATCTTGAACGTGTACTCGAAGACGAGGCTGTCGGTCTCCAGGTCCCGATCCAGCGTGATGCCGCCGTAGAACGGCGCCGCGAAGTTGTCGACGAACTTCGACGAGAACCCGACCCTGTCGAGGTACTCCCGGGTGCTCGTGCCGCCGCGATTCAGTATCTCGCCGGTCGTACGTCCGGCGAGTTCCCGCTGGAGGATGAACAACCTGAGCTTGTCGCCGAACGTGACGTCCCCGTTGAACAACGTCGCCAGCCCGTCCGTCGGCGCGCGGCGCGGGTCGACGAGCACCGACCGCTCGCCGGGGTGGGCGATGGTCGCGCCCGGCGTGAAGTACCGCAGATCGAGCGCGTCCAGGTTCAGCTCTCGACGGACGGCGGGGTACGCCGAGAACAGCACCTGGAACCCGCGATCCACCGTGTAGCCGTTCAGGCGGCGGGACCGGACCCGGCCACCGACGCGTGATTCCCGTTCGAACACCGTCACGTCCGCGCCCGACTCGGCGAGGTGACGGGCCGCGACGAGTCCAGCGAGCCCGCCACCGGCCACGACGACGTCGCTCATGGTCCACGTTCGAGGACGAACCGGAAAGGATCGACGGTGGTAGGCGTGGATTTTCGATAGTAGCCTCCGTCAACTGGTCTACGTCCCGTACGAAGGCCACGCGCACGCACCAGAAAGGACTGCAAAACGTAGTGAACAATTGATAGGGATATCGTGTCGGCCTCCCACGTGCCAGCCATGGCAAGCGCCGAACTGGCCATCGCGGTCGCGATGGTCGTCGTGGTCGTACTGGTCGCCGTCCTCGTCTCGCGGATTCAGGAGTGGCGATGGTACAGTCCGTTGAGCGGCGCCGGGAGCGGGACTGGTGAGGTGGAGCCCTCGTTTCCGGCAGTGGATAAACCGGGTGGGATCGTCAGGTGGCTGACCACGGTCGACCACAAAGACGTCGGAATCCTCTACGGGGTGTTCGGGCTCGTCTCGTTCGCCTGGGGTGGAATCGCCGTCGTCATCATGCGAACGGAGTTACTGTTCCCTGCACAGACGCTCGTCGATTCGAACTTCTACAACGCCCTCCTGACGAGCCACGGGATCACGATGCTGTTCCTCTTCGGGACGCCGATGATCGCGGCGTTCGGGAACTACTTTATCCCGCTGCTCATCGGCGCCGACGACATGGCGTTCCCGCGGATCAACGCCATCGCCTTCTGGCTGTTGCCCCCCGCGGCGGTACTCATCTGGGCCGGATTCTTCGTTCCGGCGTTCGGTCCCTCACAGACGTCGTGGACGATGTACCCCCCGCTGTCGATCGAACAGCCGGGTCCGGGTCCGGACCTGATGTTGCTCGGCCTCCACCTCTCCGGGATCTCGACGACGATGGGGGCGATCAACTTCATGGCGACCATCTTCACCGAGCGCGGCGAGGACGTCAACTGGGCGACGCTGGATATCTTTAGCTGGACCATCCTCACGCAGTCCGGTATCATCCTCTTCGCGTTCCCGCTGCTGGGCAGCGCGCTCATCATGTTGCTGCTCGACCGAAACCTCGGCACGACGTTCTTCACCGTCGACGGCGGGGGCCCCATCCTCTGGCAACACCTGTTCTGGTTCTTCGGCCACCCCGAGGTGTACATCCTCGTGCTCCCGCCGATGGGCGTCGTCAGCTACGTGCTCCCGCGCTTCTCCGCGCGCAAGCTGTTCGGATTCAAGTTCGTCGTCTACTCGACGCTGGCCATTGGCCTCCTGAGCTTCGGCGTCTGGGCCCACCACATGTTCGCGACTGGTATCGACCCGCGCCTGCGTGCGTCGTTCATGGCCGTCTCGCTGGCCATCGCGATACCGAGTGCGGTCAAGACGTTCAACTGGATCACGACGATGTGGAACGGTCGACTCCGCCTGACAGCGCCGATGCTGTTCTGTATCGGCTTCGTGTTCAACTTCATCATCGGCGGGGTCACGGGCGTCTTCCTCGCCGCCGTCCCCGTCAACCTCATCATCCACGACACCTACTACGTCGTCGGCCACTTTCACTACATGGTCATGGGCGTGATCGGTTTCGGCCTGTTCGCGGCGCTGTACTTCTGGTACCCGGTCGTCACCGGTCGGCGGTACCAGCGCACGCTCGCGAAGTGGCACTTCTGGCTCTCGATGGTCGGGACCAACGTCGTCTTCTTCACGATGATGGTGCTCGGCTACCTGGGTATGCCACGCCGCTACGCGGCGTACGATGGCATCACGGCCGGTCCCCTCGCACAGTTCACGACGCTCCACCAGGTGACGACCGTCGGCGCGTTCATCCTGTTGCTCGGACAGTTGCTCCTCGTCTGGAACGTCGTCACGTCGTGGGTCGACGGTCCGGTCGTCCGGGACGGGGACGTCTGGAATCTGGAACAGGACGGGCTCCTCGGTCGTGAGTTCCGATGGTTCGACCGCGAACTCGCCGTCGAATATACCGCCAGTGACGGGGGCGAGGACACCGCCGACGACGATCCGTAGAGATTTACTTCCGGCTTGCCAGACACCGGTATGACGACTGACACGGCGTTTCGCGTGTTCGAGTGTCTCGATTGCGGACGGACGGTCGACGACGTCGGGGTCGCGTATCGCTGTCCCGACTGCGACGGCCTGCTCGGGGCCTCTTACGACGAATCGGCCTTTCCGGATCGAGCCACCGTCGCCGCGCGTGACGCCGCCGGTCCGCGCCGCTACGCCGAGTTTCTCCCGTTCAGTGCCGACGCGACCGTCTCTCTCGACGAAGGCAACACACCGGCCGTAGACTGCCCGTCGCTCGCCGACGACCTGGGCGTCGCGACGGCGCTGATCAAGGACGAGGGGCGCAACCCGACGGGCGCGGCGGCGGACCGCGGGCTCTCGCTGGCCGTCACGGCCGCAGTCCAGCGCGACGCGACCGACGTCGCACTCCCGACGACCGGCAACGGCGGGCAGTCCGCCGCGGCCTACGCCGGCCGCGCCGGCATCGACTCGCACTCGTTCGTCCCGACGCGCTGTCCGTTCGTCAACAAGGCGATGGTCAACGTCCACGGCGGCGACATGAACGTCGTCGAGGGCCGGTACGCCGACGCGCTCGCCGCCTACGAGGACGCCGTGGCCGACGGCGAGGAGTGGGCGCCCGTCGGCCCCGCCTCGCCGTACCGCCGGGAAGGCGCCAAGACCGTCTACTTCGAACTCGTCGAGGCACTCGGCTGGGAAGCACCGGATGCCGTCGTGGTTCCGGTGGGTCACGGAAACGTGATCGCCGGCCTCGCGGCCGCCGTAGACGACCTCGACGCCGCGGGTATCGTCGCGGACAGTCCACGGCTCTACGCCGTCCAGCCCGAGGGCTGTCCGCCGGTGTACGACCGCTGGGCCGAACAGGGGCAACTCGATTCGGTCGAGACGCCCGACACCATCGTCGGCCCCCTGGAGATCGGCGACCCGGCCGCCGGGGACCTGGCCGTCGACGCGGTCGACCGGACCGACGGCCGGGCCGTGGTCGTCGACGACGACGCCATCCTGGAGGCCGGCGCCGACGCGGCGAGCGAGACCGGCGTCGAAGTCGGTGCCACCGGCGGCGTCGCCGTCGCTGGCGCGCGCGCACTTGCAGACGACGGCCACCTGGACGCCGACGATACCGTCGCACTGCTCAATCCGGTCGCTGGAAGTAAAGAGGCCGACCTGCTGCGGAGCTACCTGATGAGCCAGGGAATGTAGGCGACCGGCGGAACGACCGGACGGAAGCGCCGCTCACTCCGCTGCATGTTGCTTGGCCGTGGTGTAGGCCTCGCGGACGCGCTTGAAGGCGTCCTCGTCGCCGCCGCGGTCGGGGTGGACCTCCTTGACGCGGCGTCGGTAGGCTCGCTTGACCTCCTCCAGCGTCGCGCCCGCCGGGAGGCCGAGTTCGCGGAACGCCGCCGTCGCGGGGTGGACCTTGTCCCGGTCGGCCTGCGTCCCGAAGTCGACCTCCGGCGTCTCGAAGGGCAGACGCGCGCCGAGCTGGACGCCGGGCATCTCGTGTTCGACGAGCACCGGCGTCGTCGGCGACCGCTCGATGCGGTAGAACGCGCGCGCGTCGAAGGTGATGGCGACGTCGCGTTTCGGGAGGTAGAAAGCGACGTGCTGACCCTCGACGAAGTGGTCCTCTGCGTAGGACTCGTCGATGGCCTGGAGGTACGCCCGGAGCTCGTCGCGGCGCCGTCCCTCGCCGTCGCCCCGGCCGTCGCTCGTCGCCGTCGGCGTCGGATAGAGCCGGTTCGCGACGAGGAAGAGCCCGGCGACGACGACGCTGCCGAGTACGCCCAGCAGCGTGCCGACGAGGAGCCACTCCGGAAACGGTCCCAGTTCCGCGAGCACGTGGCGCCCTTGGCAGCGAGCGATTAAGAAAGAATCGCCGCGGCCTCGCTGGCCAACGGCCAGTCCCTATCCGATGTAGCGCAGGTCTTCGTCCGAGGGCGTCGCGGGCCCCTGCTCCATCTCCTGAATCTTCCGGACGACCTCCTCCATCTCCTCGGCGCGCTCCTCCAGCGACGCGTAGTCGACGTCGAAGCCGATCAGGTCCTGGAGTATCTCGAGGACGGCCTGGGCGCTCTTGGGGTCGACGAGGTAGCCCGACGTCTCGCCCATCAGGCAGGCCGCGGGGATGTCACGCCGTTCACTCAGACCGAGAAGCAAGCCGGAGACGCCGACGATGCCACCAGCGGGCTCGTTGTCGCGGAACTCGACGCCGACGCCTTCGAGTTCGTCGGTCAACTCGTCGACCGTGGCGGCCCCGAGGACGTCGTACTCCTCGATGAGTTCGCCGGTGGGGACGCCACCCAGCGCGTACACCGTCTCGACGCCGACCTCCTCGGCGACGTCGAGGAAGGCGTCGGTGAGGCCGTAGTGGCCAACGTTGTCCTGCGCCTGGTGGTCGCCCGAGAGCACGAGCACGTCCTGGCCTTCGTCGGGGGTGACGGCGTGGAACTCGGCGTTGGCCAGTTCGGCGTGCCCGTCCTCGACGCTGACCTGTGGCGGGAAGTGCTGGGAGTACACCCGCGCGAGGAGTTCGCTCTCGAGTTCCTCGAGGAGGTGCTCGGCGGCCAGTTTGCCGACGTGTCCCACGCCCGGGAGTCCCTCGACCAGCACCGGCGCGTCGAGATCGACGTCCGCGACCCACTCGATTTCGAACTCGTCCATGCGCCTAGTCGCGGCGTCGGCGCTTAAGAGACCGTCGATACTTGCCGTGTGGGTCCTCGGGGTTGAAGGGCGCAGGAGCGCTGTTGACGGCGTCTGCGCCGCATTCGGGACAGGCGTCCTCCAGCGTGTACACTGGGCGGTCGTGGGTCGCGCGCCAGTCCGAGCAGACGTGGATGTCGGCGCGCATGGGTAGAAAGAACCGCTCGATTACTCGTCTTCGACGTTTCGCTCGCGGTGGAACCCGGTGGTCCCGCCGTGGCCGTCGACGACGGCGCGGGCGCGGTCGGCGCTCTCTTCGAGCTGGGACTCGGCCTGCTTGTAGTCGGGGGCCTGCACGCGGATGCGGTACTCGGGCGAGCCGACGTAGGTCACTTCGAGGTCGACCTCTTCGGGCACCTCCCCGTTCCCCTCGGCGGCCTGCAGCGCCTCCTTGATGCACTCGACGCCGTCGCTCTCGGGACAGGTCAGGTCGACGTAGCCCGTGACTGTGACGTAGGGAACCGAGACGTTGTCCCGAGCGGTCTCGACGATGGCGTCGACTTCGTCCTCGTCGAGGTCGGTGTCCTCGAGGGCCTCGTGGCCGTGGATAGCGGCCTGCTCGAAGCCGTCGTACAGCGAGCCGAACTCGGCCAGCAGCGCGTTGGCGATGGCGGAGTACTGCTCGTCCTCCATGTCCTCGCCGAAGGCCAGTTCCATCCAGTTGTCGGCCTTCTGGGCGTTCTTCCACTCCTGGATCTTGTCCTTGCGCTGGTGGTCGTTGACGTCCTTGATCGAGAGGTTGATCTGTCGCGAGGACTCGTTGACGTCGAGCACCTTCACGACGACGGTCTGGCCCTCACTGACGTGGTCGCGGACGTTCTTGATCCACCCGCTGGCGACCTCGCTGATGTGGACGAACCCGCGCTTGTCCTCGTACTCGTCGAGGTCGACGTAGACGCCCCTATCTTCGTTGACGTCGTCTACTTCGCCGACGGCGAGTTCGCCGGGTTCCGGCCAGCCACTGAACTTCATCGGTGTGCGACGGTTTCGAGGACCTCACCCTCGATGTCCGCCTCGCCGCCGGTGGGCCGCACGAGCGTGTGGCCACAGACGGCGCAGGCGACCTCGGAGGCGGCCTTGCTGAAGACGGTCTGTTCGTTCTCACAATCCGGGCACTCGACGGAGAGGAAGCTTCCTGGCATGATTTACTCCTGGAACGTCAGTCGACCGGCGCGCCATCCTTCACGGAGGTGGGCCTTGCCGCACTCGCTGCAGCGGTACTTCAGGTCCGTCTTCTTGGTGGGCTTGTCGCCACCGGGGACCTTCGAGAACTTGCCGTCGTTCCCGATGCCGGAGTTGCGCTTCTCCTGTCGGTCGATCCACTTCATCCCGGTCTGGCGCCCGGTACGGACCTTCTCGACCTCGTGTTCCTGGTGCTCGTTGCAGTGCGGACAGTACGTATTGAACCGGCGTGGCATCTCCATAGATATCTACCTTACGGCGAGATTAGACATGGTTGCTTAAAACCCGTTTGGTTCGTTGCGCCCCTGAGCGTCCTTCACGATGGGATTGGGGTGACAGGCCTTCACCGTGTCGAACGTACTATAGAGCTACAAGAACGGGAAACGACGCGGTGCGGTCAGGAAGCGTGACCCGGAGCGGACGCGACGGGTCCGGGGAGGAGTGGTGGAGTCATTTGCGAGCGCGTGACGGAGTCCGCGCGAGCCATGCAATTCCCTGGAGGAATGAAAGGGCGAGGCCCGCTGGACGAAGCCCGGTGAAGCAAGCACCGCAGCGAAGCGAGGAGCACAGCGAGCCGCGCGAGTCGAGCGGGCCGAGGGCTTTCCTCTGTTTGCGGTATCGTTGCCGACTACTACCGTAACGGCCGAACGAACTGCGCCCTTGACAACCCGGACAACAACGCCTCACTTTCCTCGCTTCGAAGTCACTAAGTAGAGCGTCCACAAACCCAGGCGCATGAAGAAGCTGATCATCCACGGGAACCCCGGCGTCAGGAAGGGCGGCGTCATCAAGTACGACGGGGAGGAGTGGAACGTGTTCGCCGTCAACGTCCAGGGCGAGTGGCACGGGCCCGAGGAACCCCAGCTCTGGTGTACCATCGGGAAGGACGACGAGCGCGAGACGTTCCAGTACCAGGACTTCATTCCGATGCACCTGGAGACGGAGAACGTCGACGCGGAGGCGGTCGACGTCGTCAAGCGAAAGTCCCAGGCCTGAGGACGGTCGCTTCGATTCTGCGGTCTATTCCGGCAGTTCGTCGCCGTCGATCCGGTAGAGCGTCACCTCTCCCCACGTCCGGTGGGCGCTCACGCCGTCGACGTCGCCGACGGTGATCTCGCCGTAGTTGTTGCGCTCGGCGGGGCCGACGTAGACGTAGCGGACGTCGTACTCGGCGAGCAGTGCGGCCTGCTGATCCGGCTGGCCGGTGTAGATGGTCTCGACGTGGCCGAGTCGCTCGCGGTAGACTGTGTCGTTGCGGTACTGGGCCTCGTGGTGCCAGCCGAGCACGGTCGGGATGCCGGTCATGCTGGCGGGCGCGCTCGAACCTTCGCCGTCGGGGGGATACCAGCTGTATCCCGCCGGAGTGCCGGTGACGATCGTCGGTCGCCCTTCGACGTTCGAATCGAGCCACCGGATGGCCTGGGCCTCGTCTGAGTGGCTCTCGTTCATCCAGGCGCGCCCGTCGAGCGTGGGGCCGTCGCTCCCGGCGACGTCGTTCCCGGCGAAGTGCGAGGACAGCGCGAGGCCCGCGTACAGCGACGCCGAGACGAGCAGGAGCGCGGTGAAGACGCGGGCGGCCGCCGGTTTCCAGGTCGGGGTCGAGCGGGCCGGCCAGCCGTCGAGAATCCCGGCCAGCGCGACGCCGCCGGCGACGGCCCAGAGCACCCACACCTGCATGTAGGTCTTGAAGACGGTGTTCATCCGGCCGACGTTCTCGGCGACGAAGACGAACTCGACGAGGGTGACCAGGCCGGCGCCGGCGACGACGAGGACCATCTCGAAGCCGACGGGGGAGGACCCGAGTACGCCGTCCCGGGCGACGCTAGATTCGACATCACCGACCTGGCCGCCGTCGGAACTCGTCGTCGTCGCGGCCCGCAAACCGTCGAGGTGGACGGGGCCGCGCCGGAGGACCCAGCCGCCCAGGATCAGCGGGAGGAACAGGCCGAGCGCGGCCAGGTCCACCGACGCGGCGAACGCGGCGATCCCGAGCGCAACGAGGCCGACGATGCGGGCGGTCTCACGGTCCGTCGCGTCGGCGGTCTGACGGTAGAGGTACGGGACGAACGCGGCCAGGAAGACGCCGTGGACGAGGAGGAGTTCGACCAGCGACGAGCGGTCGGGGAGGAACGCCACCTCCCGACCGCTGGCCGCACCGAGCCAGAAGGGGAGCGACCAGAGGAGGCCGAGTGCGAGGACGACGACTGCTGCGCCCAGTCCGAGCGCGAGGCGTGCCCCCTCGTCGCGAAGCCTGGTCTCGTCAGCGTGGCCGCCGGCGCCAGCGGGGAGCAGGTTCCGGGGGTCGGCCGGCGCGAGAATAACAGTGAGGGCGACCAGCCCGCCGACCGAGGGGAACGACCAGGTGTTGACGACGGCGACGAGTCCGGCCAGCGGCGGCAGACAGCCGAGGAGGAGCGCTCGGCGGCGCCGGACTTCGGTGGCTGGCGTCTGGTAGTAGGCGAAACAGAGCGCGGCCGCGAGCAGGAGGAAGGCCGTGCTCATCATGTGGGCGTGCAGGTCGCCGTTGAGCCAGGAGAAGAAGGGGAACTCGTCGATGACGAAGGCGGCGCTGGGCTCGAAGCCAGCGAAGTCGGCGACGTCGTCCTCGATGACCCGGCTGGCGTCCCAGTAGCCAAAGGCTGACGGGCCGCCGTCGGCCAGCCCTTCGACGGGGAGCCCGCTGGTCTCGGCGAGCCAGTTCGCGGGGCCGTCGGGCAGGAACCAGACGAGGAACTTCACTGGCGTCGAGAGGTTGCTCGCGATGCCGACGAAGAAGGCGCCGAAGACGCCAGCGGTGCGCCGGGAGAGTCCACGCTCGGCGGCGACGGAGCCCGACAGGCCGTAGACCGCGGTGACGAGCGCGGCGTAGAACCCCGCCAGCGCGAGGTTGTACGCGTAGTGGCCGGCGGTCCCCGTAATCTTCGTCAGGATCGCCGCGACGAGGTGACCGCCGTAGTAGTAGGCGACCGGCTCACCGGCGAACCACATGTCCTCCGGCGGGAGGCGGTCGGCCCTGAGGAGCGACTTCAGCAGGCCGAAGTCGAGGAACTTCTCGCCGCCGATGGGGCGGATGCCCGGGTCGGCCGACCGGATGGCGACGAGGAAGAGGAACGCGACGGTGAACACCGTCGCGATTTCCAGGTAGAGCCCGCGGTCGACCGTCTCGCCGCGGTAGCCCGCGTACGCGGCGAGGGCGACCAGGACGAGCACACCGAGCCAGACGCCGGCGGTCAGCGACAGGCGGCCGACGAAGTAGGTGACGAGCCAGAGGACGGCCAGCGCCAGCGGCAACGCGACGCCCACGCCGCGGTCGGCGAAGCGGGGGAACAGCGCCGACGCGAGCGTCGCGCCCGCGTAGAGGAGGGCCAGGTAGACCAGGAGCCACAGCACGACGAGGCCGAATTCCATTATCGGACACAGCGCAAGCCGGAACTATACGTTTTTTGAACCGACGTGCCCGTTCGACGCAACTGGGTCGGGCCCGGTCCAGCCACCCGGTTCGTGTGAGCGCGACGCATGTCGAACCGTTTTTACTCGCGCCCCGGGTGGGGGTATCTAATGGCGCGGTCCGTCGGTATCGTGGTCCCCGCGTTCAGGCCCGACGTCGAACGCCTCCGCCGGTACGTGCGCGACCTCGACGAGGCACTGGACCCGGACGCGATCCGAATCGAACTCGACGATCCGAAGGAAGCGGTGCCCGGTGAGCTCGCGGACCTGCCGGCCACGGTCAACGCCGTCCCGTATCGTCGCGGGAAGGGTGCGGCCGTCACCGCCGGCTTCGAGGCCCTGGACACCGACGTCCTCTCTTTCGCCGACGCCGACGGGTCCACGCCCGCCGAGTGGTTCGCGGTTATCGTGGACCGCGTTCGCGACGGCGAGGCCGACCTGGCCGTCGGGTCGCGGCGTCACCCCGACGCGACGGTCCAGAGCCACCAGACGCTCGCCCGGAGATTCCTGGGCGACGGGTTCGCCTGGCTCGCCGGCCAGTTGCTCGACGAGGCGCTGTACGACTACCAGTGCGGGGCGAAGGCCATCGACGCCGAGGCCTGGGCGATGGTGCGCGAGCACCTCTACGACGCCGGCTTCGCCTGGGACGTCGAACTCGTCGCGATGACCGCCGCGCTCGACCTGCACATCGACGAGGTGCCCATCGAGTGGCAGGACCAGCCCGGCTCGACAGTCTCGCCAGTTCGGACGTCCCTCAGGATGGCACGCGCGCTCGTGACCGCGCGTCATCGCGCGAAACAGGTCAGGAACAGTCGCCTCCACACCGCCATCGCCGCCCGACGCGAGGAGCCGACGGCCCTCGTGGAGAAAGATGAGTGACTCGACGCCCGCCGTCGGTGAACTCCTCTCCGGCGTCCGGTTCGGGAAGTTCGCCTCCGTCGGCGTCGTCGGCGCCATCAGCGACAACACGGTCCTGGCAGTCCTCACGCTGCTCGTGGGCGTCCAGGAGATGTGGTCGAAGGCCGCCGGCGTCGAGACGGCGATTCTGGTGATGTTCCTCGTCAACGAGCACTGGACGTTCGCTGGCGCGGGCAAGGCCGGCCGCGGCCCGCTGCTCAAGCGCCTGGTGAAGTCCCACCTCGTCCGCTCCGGCGGCGTCGCCATCCAGCTCACCGTCTACTGGTTCCTCACACAGGAACTGACCGTGGAGCTGCCGGTGTTCGGCGTGGACCTGTGGTTCCTCGCTGCGAGCCCCATCGCCATCGCCATCGCCATGTTCGTCAACTACGTCTTCGAGAGCCTGTTCACCTGGCGAGTCCACGATACGTAACACCGCGGGAGGCGTTCCCGGACGGCAGTTGGATCACAACCCTTAATAAACCGACTCGGGTATGAATGTAGTAGCGGGATGGGATAGCCAGGAGATTCCGGCGGGCTCATAACCCGTAGATCGGTGGTTCAAATCCACCTCCCGCT